>Ga0181521_10000598_pt1 | contig 44593 bp, 42 predicted proteins | sample PEATcosm2014_Bin_32_FD_119764 | JGI IMG/M metagenome (GOLD analysis project Ga0181521, IMG submission 119764) | Peatland microbial communities from MTU Mesocosm Facility, Houghton, MI, USA - PEATcosm2014_Bin02_60_metaG | ecosystem: Environmental > Terrestrial > Soil > Wetlands > Peat | place...
CGAGATTGAGCGCCGGAATCGCGCTTTAGTGGCCTTTGCACTGTTGACCGGCGCGCGGGATAGTGCCATCGCTTCGATGAAATTGAAACACATCGACCTGATAGAAAACTGCGTCCACCAGGACGCGCGTGAAGTGAAGACGAAAAACAGCAAGACGTTTACGACCTACTTTTTTCCTGTGGGAGAGGGAATCGGAGAGATCGTGGTAGAGTGGGTACGATTCCTGCGGGAAGTGAAGCTATGGGGTAATGCTGATCCGCTTTTCCCAGCCACGCGGATCGCGCTGGGAGCCAGCCAGCAGTTTGTAGCGACGGGATTGGAGCAAAAGCACTGGAGCAGCGCTGAGCCGATCCGCAAGGTTTTTCGCGAGGCATTCGGGCGTGCGGGCCTGCCATACTTCCATCCGCACAGCCTGAGAAAGACGCTGGCGCGTCTTGGCGAGGAGGTCTGCAAGTCTCCCGAAGAGTTCAAGGCATGGAGTCAGAACCTGGGGCATGAGCAGGTACTGACAACCTTCCTGAGCTACGGTTCCGTGGCGACTGACAGGCAGGGAGCGATTATCCTGGGATTAAGTGCGCCGCGCAATTCAAAGCAGCCCGAAGCGGAAGACATCGCGGAAGCCGTGTTCAGGAAATTACAGAGTGCAGGCGCAGCCCGCCCCGAGGCGCTGTAATGCGCTCTTCTTACGCCGCCGTGCCGCTCACCCTCGACGGCCAGCAGGGCGGTCAATGCCGCCTCGTGCACCTTCAGGCGCGCTCCGACCCAGGCGGAAAGCGCTTCTGCGGAATCGGCCCCGCCCGCTTCCCAGGCGTGAAGGCTTTCGGATGCGGCAACAATGGCAGGGTCCTCGGGCTGCATGATGGGAAATCTCCTCCAAACTCCTAGGTTGTCACAGCGGGCCGGGTTCGCGCCTGCTTCCTTTTTGGGTGATCGGATGGCGGAACCTCTTCCGGGACTCAAGCCGACAATGAAGAGAGAGTGGCGTGAAAAATAAGACGATATTCTAGCATGTGATTTTTCAAGTAAGAGCAGGTCAGGAGGACCTGGCCAAGGGAGATTTACCGATTTGGCCGACCTCGAAAAAGCACATGCCAAAGCAAGGTCAGTGGCTCTTTGTCGATTCCCGCAGATCGAACCTCACTTTGTAGGAGGCAGCGGCCAGTTCTGCATTAGCGTAAAGCTGATCTGCCAGAAATGACCTCAGACTAGAGGGCTTCCCGTTGCGGTTAAAAAAGACCAAATAGAAGTAGTAGGCTCCCGAATGGTCTGCCGACTTTGAGGTTCTGTACTCGTTGTCTGAGAGGAAAAAGCGTTGCCCTTCATCGTCTGTGCCGACGGACTTCACTTCGATGTATCGGCAGACCCCAACAGCGCTGTGGGAGAGAAAGTCATATCCGTAACCTGGCCGTTCGCGCTGATCTTCTATCTTTCCAATCAATTGCTCAAGACTCGCCCCAATCAGCCTCTCTTTCTCCCAACGCAAAGCAAACTCTTCCGCCTTTTGGCCGAGTTCTTTGCGCACCTTTTGCACTTCCTCAAAGTCGATCCTTCGATGGCTCTTAGTACGCGGCTTTTCAATCGAGATTTCGGTGATCCGGTTCACCCGCACATAGACCTTGTAAAGGAAAGCCATAAACTTGGGGTTGCTCCAAGCTCGGGTCGTAGGGTGTGCTCTTTTTGCCTGTAGTAAGAGGTGTTGATATTGGCTGTTTGGCAGATTGTCAGGGAAGCCTGTAATTGAACCCAACATTTTTAGGTGTTCGGGACTGCATACGGCAAGGAATTTTTCTGGGAAGTAGAGGCTCAGAATCTTCGCCTTAAACATGGGCGATAAGGGATTGTCGTCAATCGCCTTAAAATCAGGCGTTTCCGGCTCCCCCAATCGAACGAGATCATGAAGCACCTTTTTCACGGACTCAAATGCTTCCTCGGATGTTGTGCCAAATTTGCTAGTGAAGCGGTATTTCCGAGTCGGATCAGATTTCGTTCGCCCGAAATAGATGCCGAACTTGAAAGCAGTTGCGCCCTGAATGTTTGCCCACGCCTTGCTCTTCGACTCGACAAAATTACAAAAACTCGGCCCATGATGCCCAGTGACGTAATCGTCCAATGTTAACTTTCCCAGCGACCCCCTTGGATATGCCTCGATAAACTCGCCGCGAATCTGCAAGGCCGTGTCTTCATGCGAACTGTCGTATTCAGCGTTGAATTTTGCTAGCGCATCTGCGTCAAAGGGAGCATGTTTGGATGCCGCCATACTTTCCCCCTTACCATTCCACGGCCTTCCCTGTAAGTCCTTGATAAATATGGTAGGCACGACTGGACTCGAACCAGCGACCTCTTCCGTGTCAAGGAAGCGCTCTAACCAACTGAGCTACGCGCCTACAATGCAACTTCAGGTAGTCTATCAGGAACCGGGCGGCGGGAAAAGTTGGGCAGGCAGAACCCGCCATGCTGTACCATCGTTGTTTGTTGTCTTGAAACCCTTATGGCCGACGCTGCTAACAAACGACTGAACCGATTCCGCACCGCCCCCAACCTGCTCACGCTGTCGCGCATCTGTCTGGCGCCGTTTCTGGTTGCCGCCATCCTGGACAGCCACTATGCGCTTGCTTTTGGCCTCTTTGTTGCTGCCGGCCTGACTGATGCGCTGGATGGCTTGCTGGCTCGCCTGCTGAAGCAGTACAGCCTGCTGGGCCAGTACCTTGACCCGGTGGCCGACAAGCTGCTGCTCAGCACGCTCTTCCTGGTGCTCACCTATAAGGGACTGATTCCGGCGCGGGTGACGGCGCTTGTTATTGGCCGGGATGTGGGCATCCTGGTGGTGGCGGCAATTCTCTATGCGGCCACGGGCCGGCGTGAGTTCCGCCCCAGCATCTTCGGCAAAGGCAGCACCCTGGCCCAACTCGCCGCAATAGCTACCGTGCTGGTGCATCAACTGACCGCGGCCCAGTGGGTGGTGATCTGCCGCCTAGTGGCGCTCGATGCCACCATGGCGCTTGCCGTTGCTTCAGGGCTGCATTACGCCTGGATCGCGGCCAGGCGCGTGGGCGCTCAGGGCAACGGCGCCAACGGCCACAGCGGCAAGTAGGCAGACCCAGTTCCCACGCCTCTCCAGCCTCTCAAGCTGGCGCGGATCCTCTTCCAGCCCCTGGTGAACCAGGGGACGGCGCTGTGCTTCAGGAGTCTTCCGGGTTGGGTTCTGTTTCGGCGGTCTCTTCAATCTCCATATCGCGAAACTCTTCGGAGTCAAAGACCTCGCCACAATCCTGGCACTCGACATATTCGGTGTCATCGTGCCGGGAAACGATGCGTACCCTGGGGTGTTTGCAGACGGTTGCCATCGGTCGTTGGTTCGGTGGAATAAACTGCTCTTCCGCCAGATTGTATCGGCATTTTCCCCCATTTGAAAACTAGATTTGATGAATCTTTTTATTCATTTGGGATTTTTCAGGCGGCGGAAGGAACAATTGCGGACTGGGACTTGCAATTCCGACATAAATGGTCGTATACTGAATACGGACCGAAGAAGTCGGATATTCCATGCTCAAATTGACCAAAAAAGCGGATTACGGCCTGATGGCGCTCAAGTACCTGGCCGAGCACCCGGAAACCGTTGCGCTCAGCGCCAAGGACGTGGCGGACGCCTACGGAATTCCGGCGCAATTGCTGGCCAAAATCCTGCAGCAGTTGACCAAATCCGGGCTGCTGCGCTCCACCGCCGGCATGAACGGCGGCTATGCGCTGGCCCGGGATGCGCGCTCGATATCCGCCTACGAGGTGATTCTGTCCATCGACGGGCCGTTTTTCATCACCTCCTGCACCAAGGGCAAGACGGGCTGCGAGCTGACCACGAATTGCACCATCAAGGAGCCGCTGGCGCGGGTGAACGAGACCATTGCCGGAGTGTTGAAGAGCATCAGCATTCAGGATCTGGCAGAGCACGAACCACCGGCGGCGACAGCGCGCGAAACGCAAGTGTTGGTTTCATTGACGACGTAACGACAGCTTTCCCCCTCCGCGCTGTGCTGAGCAAAGCCGGGTGCGGAAGAAATTCGATGAGGATGGAGACCATAATGAATTCGCCGAGTACATTTGCCAGCCAAGTAGAAGTGCCGAAGGGCGTAAGCCTTCCGATTTATATGGACAATCACGCCACCAGCCCGCTGGATCCGCGAGTGCTGGAAGCGATGATGCCTTACTTCACCACCAAATTCGGCAACGCGGCCAGCCGCAACCACTCCTTTGGCTGGGAGGCTGAAGCTGCCGTGGAGACGGCGCGCGAGCAGATTGCCGCGCTGATCGGCGCCACCGCCAAGGAGATCATCTTCACCAGCGGCGCCACCGAATCGAACAATCTGGCCATCAAGGGCATCGCCGAGATGTACCGCGAGCGCGGCAACCACATCATCACCCAAGTGACCGAGCACAAGGCGGTGCTGGACACCTGCAAGCGGCTAGAGAAGCACGGCTATCGCGTCACCTATCTGCCGGTCAAGGCCGACGGGCTGATTGATCTCGAAGATTTGCGGCGGTCCATGGACGACAAGACGATTCTGGTTACGATCATGGCGGCCAACAACGAGATCGGCGTCTTGCAGCCCATCGCCGAAATCGGCAAGCTCTGTCACGAGCGCGGCGTACTTTTCCACACTGACGCGGTGCAGGCTGTGGGCAAGGTTCCGGTGGACGTGATCGCCGACAACATCGATGTGCTTTCGATTTCCGCGCACAAGATTTACGGGCCCAAGGGCGTGGGCGCGCTCTATGTGCGGCGGCGCAATCCGCGCGTGCAGATCGCGGCGCAGATTGACGGCGGCGGCCACGAGCGCGGCATGAGATCCGGCACGCTGAACGTTCCCGGTATCGTTGGCCTGGGCAAGGCCTGCGAGATCGCCCGCGAGGAGATGGCTGCGGAAGCGAAGTTTTTATCCGGCCTGCGCGACCGGCTCAAGGAGAAGCTCGAAGCGAATCTTGACTACATTCACGTGAACGGGTCGATGGATCATAGATTGCCCGGCAACCTGAACATGAGCTTTGTCTACGTCGAGGGTGAGTCGCTGCTGATGGGCATCAACGATATTGCGGTATCCAGCGGCTCGGCCTGCACCTCTGCGACGCTGGAGCCATCGTATGTTTTGAAGGCGCTGGGACTGGGTGACGATGTGGCGCACAGCTCGATTCGCTTTGGTCTGGGCCGCTTCAACACTCAGGCCGAAGTGGACTACGTGGCCGACAAGGTCATCGAAGTCGTCAGGCACCTGCGCCAACTTTCACCGCTCTACGAGATGGTGCAGGACGGCATCGACCTGACCAAGATTCAGTGGGCGGCGCATTAAAAGCTAGTTTTCAGTGGTCAGTTTTCAGTGGTCAACACGGATAGGCCCGAAACTGACAACTGATCACTGACAACTGACAACTGTTTTACAGCGGCTTCCCCCCGCAAAAGGAGCAGGACAATGGCATACAGCGACAAGGTGATCGACCACTACAACAACCCGCGCAATGTGGGCCAACTGGACAAGGCATCGGCGGAGGTCGGCACCGGCCTGGTGGGCGCTCCGGAGTGCGGCGACGTGATGCGGCTGCAAATCCGCGTCAACCCCGCGACACAAGTCATCGAAGAGGCCAAGTTCAAGACCTTCGGCTGCGGCTCGGCGATTGCCAGCTCTTCGTTGGCCACTGAGTGGATCAAGGGCCGCACCGTTGACGATGCTCTGGGCATCAAGAACACCGACATCGTGAAGGAGCTATCACTGCCGCCGGTGAAGATTCACTGCTCGGTGCTGGCCGAAGATGCGATTCGGGCGGCCATCGGCGACTGGAAGAAGAAGAACGGCAATGCGCAAACGGCTGAGGCCGAGGCTGTTGCCGTGGCGCAGTAAGGAAGAGGCAAGTATGTCGAATGTGGTGACGATCGGAGCTCCACCTGCGGTGGGGCCAACTCCGCCTTCGGCGGCGCCTGAGCCAGCGCAGGGGCCGAAAGAGCAACAAGGCTTGATGGTGACGGAGAAGGCTATCAAGCACATTCGTTTAGCCATGGCCAAGGAAGGCATCTCGCCCACAGAGGGTGGATTGCGCCTGGGCGTGATGGGCGGCGGCTGCTCGGGGCTTTCTTACTCGATTAAATTCGACACACGGCCCCGCGAGCGCGACCGCATTTATGAGTTCGACGGCGTGCGCGTCTTCGTCGATCCCAAGTCCTTCCTCTACCTGCACGGCATGACGCTGGACTATGAAGAGACGCTGATGCGCCAGGGGTTCAACTTCATCAACCCCAACTCCACGCGCTCCTGCGGCTGCGGTTCGTCGTTCACGGCGTAGAGTTTGATTTCGCAAGGTTCGATCATGTTCAAGGTTCTCGATTCCGCGGTTCCCGTAGCCTGTTGGTCGTGTTCCATTGGCCACAACGATTCCACGCTGTTTTGCCCGCATTGCAGCAAGATTCAGCCTCCGCCCGGCGGCGATTATTTTTCTGTATTCGGCTTGGAGCCAAAGCTCAACCTCGATTTGTCCGCGCTGGAGCATGAGTTTCACCGCCTCAGCCGCAAGCTGCATCCCGACCGCTTTGCCCGCGCCCTGGAGAACGAAAAGCAGTGGAGCCTGGCCGACACCGCGTTGCTCAACGACGCCTATCGCACACTCAAAGACCCTTTGCGCCGCACCGAATACTTGCTCAAGCTGCTCGGCGCGGAGATTGGCGAAGAGCGCGAAAGCAAAGCGGAAAAAGCCGCGCGCGTTCCTGCCGATCTGCTGGAAGAGGTCTTCGAGCTGAATATGCAGCTCGAAGAGATGCGCGCGGCACGTGCGACAGGCGAGACAGATTTTGCACTTGAAGCAAGCCTGACCGAAGCCAAGGAAAAATTCGACGGCCTGCTGGAAGAGGTGGACGAGGACTTGCGCGCTCAGTGGGCGGCGTGGGATGAGGGCGACCGAGCCGGGCGCGGAGCCGCTCAAAAAATCATGGTGGCCCTGCTCGACCGTCGGCGCTACCTCAGCAATCTGGTCCGCGACGTGAACGAAACCCTGGGAGATTGAAAGAACAGCATGGCGGAAGGACGCGTTGTCGGAATTGATCTGGGAACCACCAACTCCCTGGTCGCTTATATGGAGGGCGACAGGCCGGTGGTGATTCCCGGCGTGGACGGCTTGAATCTGGTGCCGTCGGTGGTGGCGCTCGATCCCATTCCAGTCAGCGGCGGGCGGCCTACGGTCACTGTCGGCAACAGCGCGCGCAAGGCGCTGATCCAAACGCCGGAGCGGGTGATTTACTCCGTCAAGCGGTTGATGGGCCGCGGCCTCGAAGAGATTCAAGAAGAGCTGAAGCTCTTTCCCTTCCACTTGGCCGGCGACGCGGAAGCCGGTCCACCGGATCCCAATGAAGTCCCGCGCATTCAGTTGGGCGAGCTGCGATTCACGCCGCCGGAGATTTCGGCCTACATTCTGCGCCAGCTCAAGCGCAACGCCGAGCGATTCTTTTCGGCGCCGGTGACGCAGGCGGTTATCACCGTGCCCGCCTACTTCAACGACGCGCAGCGCCAGGCCACCAAGGATGCCGGGCGCATGGCCGGACTAGAAGTGCTGCGGCTGGTCAACGAGCCGACCGCGGCAGCGCTTGCATACGGCCTCGACCGCGCCAAGGCGGGGACGATTGCCGTTTACGATCTGGGCGGCGGGACATTTGACATTTCGATTCTCAAGCTGCGCGACGGCATCTTCGAGGTGCAGTCCACCAACGGCGATACGCACCTGGGCGGCGACGACATCGACAACCTGCTGCTGGCCATTGCGCTGAACGAAATTCACGCCGAGCACGGCGTGGACCTGCGACTGCATCCGGGCGCGGTGCAGGCCGTGCGCAAGGCCGCCATCGAAGTCAAGATACAGCTTTCCACCGAACCGATGGCGCGCTTCAACATCGAGCTGCCCAACGGCGACCGCTATCAGCGCGAGATTCCGCGCGCGGTCTACGAGATGCTGATCGAGCCGGTGCTGGTGCGAACGGTCGGCCCTTGCAAGCAAGCGCTGGCCGACGCCGGCATCACGCCGGAGCAGATTGACGAAGTGGTGCTGGTGGGCGGCTCCACGCGCATTCCCGCGGTGCGCCAACTCGTCGATGAACTCTTCCACCTCACCGCTCGCGGCAAGCGTCCGCACATCGAGCTGAATCCCGATGAAGTTGTGGCGCTGGGCGCGGCGGTGCAGGCAGACATCCTGGCCGGCGCATCGAAGTCAACAGAAGAAATGCTGCTGCTCGACGTAACGCCGCTTTCGCTGGGCATCGAGGCGCTGGGCGGGACGGTGGCCCGCATCATTCAGCGCAACTCGACGATTCCCGCATCGGCCACCGAGCACTTCACTACCGGAGTGGACGGGCAGACCAACGTGGCCATTCACGTGGTGCAGGGCGAGCGGGAACTGGCCGCCGATTGCCGCTCTCTGGCGCGCTTTGACCTCAAAGGCATTCCGCCAATGAGCGCCGGACTGCCGCGCATCGAAGTGAAATTTCTTATCGACGCCGACGGCATCTTGCATGTGACGGCGCGCGAGCAGCGCAGCGGCCTCGCGGCGCAGATTGAAGTGAAGCCGACTTACGGTCTCACGGACGAACAGGTCGAGAGCATGATTCTGGATTCCTTCGACAACGCGGAAGCGGACTTTGCCAAGCGGTTGCTGATTGAGGCGCGCAACGAGGCGGAGACGATTCTGGCGGCGGTTGAGCGCGCGCCGGCAAGCCCGGCATGGAAGCAGTTGACCGGCGATGAGCGGACAGCCATCACCTTAGCTCGCGACTACCTGATCAAAGCACAAACGACCAAGGATTCAGCCGCCATCCGCGAGGCTACGCTGATCCTCGACCATGCCACGCGCCGCTTTGCGGAATTGATGATGGAGGCCGCCGTCTCCAGCGCCCTACGCGGCAAAACCATGGAGACAGCCGGCGAGGAACTGGCCGAGGCCGTTACCGCGCCGCACGCCATGGCGCCGGCGGAATTCAAGAGACAGCGGAGTTAGCGGCGCTGGCGGAGTTAGCCGGTTAGCAAATCAGCGAGTTAGCGCTGAGGAACGGAATTCTATGAGTGAACCAACCGAAAAAAACATTCCCGCCGATAAGCTGGTGCGCGTTACTTTTTTGCCTGAGGGAAAGACGGTGGAGTTCGAGTTCGGAACCATGCCCTACGAGCATCACGGCAAGCCGATGTCGTTTCTCGATGTGGCGGAGAACCACGGCGTCTTTCTCGATCACGCTTGTGGAGGCGTCTGCGCCTGCACCACCTGCCACCTGTGGATCAAAGATCAGGAGGGCATCAGCGAGGCTGACGACGACGAACTGGACCGCATGGATATGGCCGCCGACCAGCAGTTGAATTCGCGGCTGGGTTGCCAGGCGGTCATCACCCGTCCCGGAGACTATGTGGTTGAGATTCCCAAGTGGAACCGCAATTACGTCTCCGAGGGCAAACCGCTGGCCCTGGCGGAAGAAAAGTAAGGAGACCCCCGATGCCGCGCGAAATTCTGTGGACCGACGCCGAGGAGATCGGCATTCAACTGCATGAAAAGTTTCCGGCTGTGGACCCGTTCACAGTGCGTTTTACCGACCTGCACCACTTCGTGACGGAACTGGAAGGCTTTGCCGACGACCCGGCAAAGTCGAACGAGGCGCGGCTGGAGGCCATTCAGATGGCCTGGAATGAGGAGTTCGGGGACGCAAAGGGATAGACGCTGCGGATTGACAGCCGCGCATTTCTTGAGACCAATAGCCTAATACCTCTAGTAATCCTCCCGCTCACTCCAGCCGAAGGCGCCTTCAAAGTGCTGCAATTCCTTCTTTTCGCCGGGCACAAGGTAGACGCTGAGTACGTCGAAGCGGACCGGCGGGGCGGTTTCCTGGGGCAACTGGCGGACGTATTGGCGGGCCAGGCGGCGGAGAGTGTTGCGCTTGTGGGAGTCAATGGTGATCTCGGCTGGATTGGTATCGCGGGCGGTGCGCGTCTTCACCTCGACAAAACACAGCATCGGCCCTTGCCAGGCGATCAGGTCCACATCGCCGGGCAGGTCGCCCGACGACCAGCGCCGCGCCACCACGGTGTAACCCTTGCGGCGCAAGTGGAAAAAGGCTGCGGTCTCGCCTTCGATGCCGGTAGCCAGGTGGGGTGTGAGCTGACCCTCGCTTCCTCCCCGCCGGCGCGCCACCCATTCCAGGCCGGCCAACGCGCGCTCCTCGCAGCCGATCCGCATCTGCTCAAACCATCCCATGGCATTCCATTCTCTCGCCGGATGAGCGAAAGGCGCAAATCGGGCATCGGACAGCGACAAGCGCGGGAATTGCATCGATCGGTGGAGATTTCTTCGATGCGCCTTACTCAGTCAATCGTCTCCTCGATGAGGTAGACATCAGACCCCACATTGGTGTTCCGTCCCGCGAGGTAGTGAAGTTCGTTGTCGGAATCGAAAACGATCTCAGTCCCTTTCATGAAGCCATCGTACGGCTTGCCCTCTTTACCATCCACCACGACAAATCCCTTGTCGCCAATGTAGGCCTCATAGGCCACCCGCCGACTGTCCGGACTGAAGATGAGACTCCCACCTATGCCATCGTAGGATTTTTCCTCTTTGCCATCCACCACGACAAACTGCTTGTCGCCAACTCCCGCCGCATAGGTCACTCGCCGGCTGTCCGGGCTGAAGATGAGGCCGCTGATGATATCGTAGGATTTCCCCTCCTTGCCATCCACCACGATAAACCGTTTCGCGCCAAGTCTGGCCCAATAGGCTACATGCCGACCGTCCGGGCTGAAGATGGGAGTCCCCTTGCTAATGCCATCGTAGTGCCCCTCCTCTTTGCCCTCCGTCACGACAGACCACTTTGCCCCTGATCGAGCCATATAGGCCATCCGCCGGCTGTCCGGGCTGAAGATAAGACCGCCTACAGCATCGTAGGATATCCCTTCCTTGCCGTCCGCCACGACAAACCGTTTCGCGCCAAGTCTGGCCCAATCGGCCACATGCTGGCTGTCTGGGCTGAAGAGGAGACCGCCGATGGCATCGTAGGATTTCTCCTCTTTGCTATCCACCACGGTGAACCACTTCCCACCAACATTCGATGCAACCGTATAGGCTACTCGCCGACTGTCCGGGCAAAGATGAGATCTCCGATGCCATCGTAGGATTTCTCCTCTTTGCCATCCACCACAACAAAACTCTTCTTGCCGACTTTGGCCACATAGGCCATTCGCCGGCTGTCCGGGCTGAAGATGGGAGTCCCTTCGCCGATGCCATAGTAGGATTTTTCCTCTTTACCATCTACCACAACAGACCATGTCGATGACCACGAATTCGCCCCTGATCGAGCCGCATAGGCCACCAGCCGGCTGTCCGGGCTGAAGATGAGACTCCCCTTGCCAATGCCGTCGTAGGGTTTCTCTTCTTTGCCATCCACGACGACAAACCGCTTCACGTCAACAATCAGCCCCTGGCGCAGAATCTCCATGGCCTCATAGGCCACCCGCCGACTGTCCGGGCTAAAAATAAAAGTCCCTTCGACGATGACATCATGCGGTTTCTCCTCTTTGCCGTCCACCACGACAGCCAGTTTTTTGCCTCCTTTAGCCACATAGGCCATCCGCCGGTTGTCCGGGCTAAAGATAGGAAGCTCCGCGAACGTCGATGGGTCGTAATAACAAATCAGCTTTTCAGAGACGGTTTTGCGCACTTTCTCAGGCGCTGTTGTCTGAGTCCAGCCAGCGGCTGGAAGCAGCAGGGAGATCAGGATCAAGGTTCTTAGCGTTCTCATCATTTTTCCTCTTTCCGGGCATCGCGCAAGGGCGGCGCCATCTGGCGATAGAAAGCTCCGCGCCTCATCCCCTGCGGGGATGGCGGGCGGAAGTGAACAGCCGACGGGGAGGAGATAGGCGACGGGAGCCGGAGGCCAGCCGCCTTCCGAATGCACGGTGATTATATACTCGCCAAGGTTGCCGGTTCCATTACGGCGTATTGGTTTTCCTTTTCCGTCAGCGTGAGCGCCTCCTCGAGAATGTCGAGGGCGACTGTGGCCTCCTGTTTGCTGACGAGCAGTGGAGGACTAAGCCGCGGCGCTGTACAGCGAAGCGCCGCCCGGCCTCCGGGCGTTAGCATGGAATCAACCCCATGGCGAATTCCGCACTCCATACAACTCACCAGGAAAAGAAAGCGGCCTCCACGGCCTCCATCGTGCTGGCCTTCGCCAGCGTGTACTTTTTCTGGGGCTCCACCTATACGGCCATCCGCATTGGCGCGGCCCTGATGCCGGCGCTGCTGCTGTCCGGGACGCGGTTTTTCATCGCCGGCGCGATTCTGCTTGCCTGGTGCCGCTGGCGCGGGCTGCGCCTGCTGTGGCCGCCAAGGACCATGCTGATCCTCGGCCTGGTCGGGCTGTTCCTGCTGAGCGCGAGCAATGTGTCCCTGGTCTACGCGGAGGAGACCGTCCCCAGCGGCTTGGCTTCACTAGTGCTGGCGGTGACTCCGCTTTTCATAGCGTTGGCTGAGATGCTGCTTCCCGGCGGCGAACCGCTTTCGGTGCGCGGCTGGCTGGGCATGGCGCTGGGCTTTGCCGGCTTGGCGGCGCTGGTGTGGCCCTCGTTGCGCAACGGCTTTGCCGGGGACTCCGCGCGCCTGCTGGCCATTGGGTCGATGCTGGCCGGAGCCTTAGCCTGGACCGTAGGCAGCATCCTCTCGCGCCACGCGCGGCTGCCGGTGAACAGCTTTGTGGCCGCGGCCTGGCAAATGCTGATCGCCGGCGCCTTCTGCACCCTTCTGGGCACCGCGCTGGGCCAATGGCCCGACTTTCACGTGAACGCGGCCTCGATAGGCTCGCAGGCCTGGCTCATCACCGGAGGCTCGCTGCTGGGCTACACCGCCTTCGTCTACCTGCTGGAGCACGTGCCCGTAGCCAAGGTTGCCTCCTATTGCTATGTGAACCCGGTGATCGCGGTTCTGCTGGGCATCTTCCTGCTCCACGAACGGCCGGAGAGGGCCGAGTTTGCCGGCATGGCGGGCATCGTGGTCGCCGTTTTTCTGCTGACCACCGCGCAAGTCAAGGCCAAAGGCGGACCGCGGACCGGCGATTCCCGTCCTGCCGAGGAACTGGAGCCGCCGCTGGCCGAGTGATCGTCTTGAAAGGGCAAGACTTCACAGGCTGCGGAATTACTCGAAATCGGGCCAGCTTTGTGTCAGTCTCCCACCGGCGTTGCCGACCCACGGAGGGATGAAACTTCCGCTAACTTGCTAACTCCGCGTAGCGGAGGCTAACTTGCTGCACTTGTTCAAAAAACTTTGGGTGCCCCACCCTCGCCGCGTTTTTGTTTTTGCGGCTATCGGGGTCCCCGGCGAGTGAACTTAGCTCGCTGGGGTGATCTAGGATGGGATAGCACGCGCATGCTAGGATTTGAACGGAAAGGAGATCTTCTGGAATGCTCAGACTTCTGGTTCAATGGCTCTTGAGCGCCTTTGCCCTGCTGGTTGTTTCCAACCTCGTGCCCGGCTTTGATGTGCAGGGACTGGGTTCGGCGCTGGCGGCTGCCTTGATCATCGGCCTGCTCAACGCGACGATTGGCTTCTTCCTCAAGGTTGTCACCTTCCCCATCAGCATCCTCACCCTCGGCCTCTTCCTGCTGGTTATCAACGGCCTGATGATCTGGCTGGCATCGAACATCGTCCGCGGCTTCCACGTGCGCGGCTTCCTTCCCGCCTTCTGGGGAGCGGTGGTGCTGGCCCTGCTGGGTATGCTCATCCGGGCAGCCACCAATGGGAGTAGGTGGAGGCGAGCTTAGGGAACAAAACCACGCTTGTCGGTGTCAAAGTATGGTATGGACCCATTCCGTTTGCGCACACTGATCGCTCCTGCAATGACCAGCCTGTTTCTGGTGCTGAGCCTGTGCGCCTTTGTGGTGCAAAAGCCGGAGTCGGCGGGATTTCGGATTCCGATGATTCGGCTTCACCACGATCCACATGAGCCATATGATTGTGGCGGTCGAACAGAGTTCGTAAGACTTACTAAGGATGGAAGAACCTGGATCAACGAGACCGAAGTCCCATCAAATAGGCTGGTCCAAACTGTCTCATCTTTAATGGAAAACCGGGCTGAGCTTGTTGTTTACGTGATTGTTGATTCTGATCTATCGTACGGGCAGTTCGCAGAGTTTTTAGGAAAGGTCAAGGGAGCTAAGACTGATCTTCACGTCGTGGTGGTATCAGGTGATATCCTCAGAGCTTTCGAAAAAAGACATGACGTCTGCGATTTTGTTTATTCCAGAAATGAATTCTAGAATGTTCAACTAGCCTGTTGATTAGTTCACACTTTTGAGGATTGATCTTCGCTGCCCTCAACTCGCCATCCGCATCTCTTCCCGCAGAACCCGTCGCAGCGTCTCTTCCAGCTTCGGCGCTTTACCTTCCACATGCTGACGCAAGGCCTCGTTGATTAGCGTCTGATAGCCCGTCGCCCCGCCTGTCGCATCGGCCTCTTTCAGGAAGTGATCTACCAAATCCTCATCCAGGCGAATCGTAATGCGCGTCTTGCCGCGCGGCTCCGGCTCAGCGACTGCAATCCGCCCACGCTTCCCTCGGCTGAAATTGTATTTTTGTTTCATATGTACATATTGTACATACTATGGGTGCCCCCGGTCCCTCGCATTTGGGGACCGGGGATTCAGCTATTTAACTGCTCTCGCCGTCTGCGCCACACCCTTCTTTGCAGCCGCAGGCTTGCCATGCCGAACCGGCATCTTTCCGGCCGGCTTGGCCATCTTCGGCGCAGCCTCTGCCGGATGCGCTACCACCGGCCCATTGAGCGTCTGCGGCGTGCGCATGGCTCCGGCGCTGGAAAAGCCGCCTTGTCCAGTTTGTCCGGCTCCGCGCTGTGGAATCGCGATTGCACTGGACGGATGAGCCGGCTGGAAGCGCGAGGAAATGCCCCACCCGCCGCCGATCACCACAATCGCAATTGCCGCCGCCGCTGCCGTGCGCGCCAGATTCTGCATCCAGGCGTTCTCCAGCCGCAGCGCCACGGGCCAGCGCAAAATCCGCGCCCTGCCTGAAGCCGTTTTTGCCGCCGTGCGCAGACCTGCCTGCACCCGCTCCTCAAGCCCCTCGGGCGCGGAAAGACGGGCGATCAGCCGCAGCGTATTCTCAAACTCGCCGGAGCCGGAAGTTCTGATCTCTGATTTCTGATCTCTGATCTCTGTCTTCATCGCAAACTCCTTGTGTGTTCCAGCAATCCAGCCATCAGGTTGCGCGCGCGAAACAACCTCGACCGCACACTGGACTCGCTGATGCCCAGCACCGCTGCGATCTCCACGCTGTTCAGCTCCTCGAAGGCCGAGAGCATCAGCACCTGGCGCTCCTTGGCGGGCAACTGCTCCACGCAAGCCAGCACGTGAGCGTGGTGTTCAGCGGCGGCGGCGCGCTCCTCGGCACTCAGCCCCCCAGCGGGCAGCACGCGCGCCAACTCGGCCACGTCGTCGGTCTCCGGACGGGTCTTCATGCGGCGCTTGCGGTCCAGCACCACGTTCCACACAATGCGAATCAGCCAAACCCGCTGGTCACGCACCTCTGCGAGCGTGTCGCGGTGGCGCAGCACGCGCACAAACGCCTCCTGCACCGCGTCTTCGGCGTCGGCCGCGTTGCGCAGCACCGAGTAAGCCACCCGGTAGAGCGTTCCGGCGTACTGGCTCACCAGACCCGCGACCGCTGCCTCTTCGGCGCGCCGGCGGGCCTCTTCGTACAGTGCCTTGTCTGCGATCTCCATCCAACCTGAGAATACTGCCTGGCCCGCGCTCATAGTCCAATAGACGCAAACCAGCGGCAAAATGCTCGATTCCGCACCGCACCGTCCCATGCGCCGGCGCAAAAGAAAAAAACTCGCGAAGCCTTCGCTCCGCGAGCCTTTTTGGTCGATTTGCCTGCCTTACTGCTTGCCAGCCAGCTTTTGCGTCGCAATCGATCCGGCCGTGCCGTCCTTGTCGGCGTCCTTGACCTTGGCCCACAGCTTGCGAGCCGGCTCGATTTTTCCTTCCTCGGAGTAGAGGTCGGCCAGGTCAAGCTGTGCCACGGCGGTCGGCACCGTTTCCGATGGCTTAGAGGCCAACTCGTTGTAAAGCGCAATCGCCTCGGCGTCGCGGTCCGCCTGGTGATAGAGGCCGGCCAAGGCCAACCTGGCCAGGTTCGCCAGATTCCGGTCCCACGAGTTCGCCGCGGCCTTCAACTCTGTCTCGGCAGGGGCGGTTTGATTCAGTTCTTCGTAGGTGACGCCGGCAAAGTAGTGAGCCTTGGCGCCCTCGGAAAGCCAGCCATACTGCCGGGCTACCGCGAGAAATTGCTGATTGGCGGCCTTCGCGCGATCACCGGAGGTCGCGTACACTCCGCTGGTGGCCGGAGCGCCATGCTGCGCCAGCGGCGCGTTGTAGGCGTCCAGGGCAGCGCCCAGGGCGGCGTCCGCTTTGGTCGAACTCCAACCCCAATAGATCATGGCAGTTGCGCCAGCCACCACAACCACAACCACGGCGATAACCATGCGCAGAACGCCGGAACGATGGCCACTGACCCAGCTCATGCTGCTGGCGGTGGCCTGGGCAAAGCGGTCTTTTTTCAGGGAATGTCGGGTTTTTGTATCCACGGGTCTCTTTTTTCCTTCTTTTCAAGACTTTTTGGCGGGTCCGTACGAGTGGAGGGCCGCAACTGCAACCCCATCAGTCTATCAGCGCGTGAACCTGAGCGTCCACCTGCACTTGCGGTGGGGAGGGCGGAGAGATAGGCTAAGTATCTATGTATGAAGAGTTCCGCGTAACCGAGCGCTGGAGCGGCGAAGAGCTTATTTGCCGATGGAAGGGCACGCTGGTGGCCATCGCCACGCGGCATGCCGACGCCGTCGATGTGCGATTCGACGTGAACGGACGGGCGATGTGGATTGCCCTGCCGCTGGAGGCATGGGGTCGTCATAAGTCGTTGACAGGAAAGGTGATTACCGACCAGCTCGCCGCCCAGATCGCGGGCCGGTTCCTGAAACAACTGGTCGAGGAAGGGTACGACTCGCGGCGCGAAATCTACACCATGACCGTGGACGAAGTCCTTGCCCATCTTGAACTTGTGGTCGCCGAAGCCAAGGCGCAGGGCGCCATGCCCTTACTCGTTAAAGGATAAAAAACAGGGAACAGAGCGCGCGCACGAAGGTTCTACTTATAGATAGAGGTTTTTTGCACGAAATTGGGCTATTTGGGAAGCGAAATCAGGGGGCAGGGGTCAGGGAACAGGGAACAGTGCGGAAGTGGTCGGCAGGTCTCGGCTGGCAGGTTTCAACCCCTGCAGAAAGCCAACAGAAACATCGCAGACTTTAGCCCCGGAAGGATAACTTTTCAATCTATGCAGCGGCCCGCTCCTCCCCACGAGAAGCGGGCCGTTTTTCTTGAAGCCCATATTGAGACCCGGCAATCATCTATCCCCGATCTGTGCCATAAGTTGCTATTGCACAGTGAATGGCACGGAATTGGATCCTTGTCCGCTGGAATTAAAAATCTGCACGTACCATGTACCCTTAGCATTGTTATCATTAATGTCATAGACCCATTGTGTTGTACTTGATGAAGCAACTCGCTCTGGATGAGCGGTGCTTGGATAAGTTTTGCCAATAGTGTCTGTAAACACAAGGTAACCGCCAGCCGCCATGGTTGAAAAGTTCGTGCCAGTAATGGTGATGGGCTCTAGTACTGTCGTTGATCCTGGAATCGGGGAAGTCACGGTATTGATATGCGGAGCCGGAATGGTCACGGTGACAGTGACGCTATTGGAGCACACCGGGTTGCTTACTTGGGCGGCGCATACTCGCCATAATTGCGTCTCCGCAGTACCAGTGTTTACATCAATAGTCATTGAGGTTGAGCTAATGTTCCACGGCGACTGTTGTGCCCAAGCCCACTGAGCACCACCACTCACCGAGTACTGTTGATAGCTCTGGGTAGTAAATCCGGTCCCAGTGATTGTTGCAGCCACCACGCCCCCTCCCTGACCCAGGGTAAAGGTATTCGGAATAATATAGCTGATAGTGGGAGTCGCGTAGACTACGGTAAGCGGTAACATCTTGGATGCAGTCTTTTGAGGGCTGCTGCTGTCATGAACCGTAACAGTGACATTGAATGAACCGGAGACCGTGGGTGCGCTATAGAGAGCGCCTGTCGATGAGTTCATCAACATGCCATTGGGGAGACCAGAAGCAGACCACGTGTACGGTTGGGTGCCGCCAGTAGCCGTCATAGCCTGTATCGCCGCGTAATTCGTCCCAACTGTCGCCGTTGATGGGTTAAACGAGGTGCTTGTGATCGAAAGAGTTCCCCCTCCTCCTCCCGAACTGGAAGTTACTGTCAGCAAAACATATGCGCTCTGTCCATTGGGCATATATTCCGTGATCGCATATGTATTTGCTGGAGTGCTGGTGCTCGTGTAAACGGTTAGCGTTGACGTGCCCGGATTTGAAGGTGTAATCGAAATGGAGGACGGGTACCACGATGAACTTGCCCCGGTAATGTTCATGCTCGCCTGAGGCAGGCTAACCGAATTTGAGAATCCGTTGACGCTCGTTGCCGTCAAGGAGAATGTAGCGGAATTACCCGCAGTTATGCTTTGCCCCGACCCGCCCATGCTTACGCTGTAACTCGGAGTGCCGCTCGGCGCTGAAACTGCGACCGTTATGCTTGCGGTCACAGGGTTAGGCAGAGCGCTGGTTGATGAAATATTAAGCGTGTAGGTTCCAGCCGACATACTTGAGCTGGTCGAGAACGAACAAGTAGACGTTCCAGGAGATCCCGAACTGACCGAAACGCTGGCAGGAGAGCACGATCCGCTGATGCCGCTCGTGTTGAAAGGAGAAATCGTCACCGTACCCGAAAACCCACCGGTACTCGTAGCCGTAAGCTGGAAGCTGTTTCCGCTGCCTGCGGTCACGCTGAACGTCGATGGATTACTGCTGAGTGTATATTTTTCACAAGTAGAAGGTTTGCCGCCTAAGGCAGCAAGCACATCTGAAATAACGCAAATGTTATTTACCAGGTGGATGTGATCATGCAGATAAGTAGGATGTGACGTGAAGCTCGGATCCGTATCCTGACCTTGCGCCAATGCGCTGCTCACCGGAACGACCCCGTCATTGGGAGCGCCGCCGAACACTCCTGGAAGATTATTCGTGAAGTCATAAATAATCCAATGATCAGGATTCGATGTCGCATCACCAGCGAAAGCATCATATTTTGCAAATTGGTCCGGCCCAATCGCGGTCTTGATGGCTTTGATTGCACCACTATTCGGCACCATATCGCCGACAAACGTGGTGGCATCAACTATGTCCACAACGGTGAGCAAACCGGCGGCAATCTCATCGACGTACGGATTTGGTATGTTCAAAGCTGCGGTAAGGTAGTTGTTCAGTGAATTGGCTAAGGGCGTACCATCGATGGGCCCGGCAATGGAAACGAAGTGGCCAAGTTTGCCACGGGTCACTGGGTCCAAGTCTCCGACGATAGCCATGCTAACAATGACTCCCTCGCTGTGTGCTTCAATATCAAAGAATTTGATATTCGGGCAATTTGGACCGACGAGAGAGGTGAGGACTGGCACTACCTTTTGCGCGGAGGAAGCGACGTGATCCAGCCATGGATACTCGATTGCATAGATTGACGAACCGTAGTCGAGGCCATATTGCTCTTGATTTTGCGGTGATGCAGCCTCGGATGCCGCAGAAACGCCACCTTTATTAGCGAATGAATCGTTCGGACAACTGTGCATTCCATGCATCATGATGAGCGCTCTGTCACCTGTCGCACAGGTGTTGGGAGGCGCATCGAAGAAAGAACCCGTACCCCATATCTGAGGCTTAGGAGCGTCCAACAAGCTCAGCCCTGGGCATTGATACAGATTAGACAATCCGATCTGCACGGTACTTCCTGCAGTGATCAAGTTAGTATCAAAACTTAAGGCTGTCTGATTCAGCGCGGAGTTATAGGTCGATGGAAGCGAATAATAATTATTTGTCCCATTGTTGACATTCGCCACTCCGAAGGCACCCTGAATCTGGGCTGCGCTAGACCCTGGGTCGCCATTGACAATAAATGTCAGGTCGGAAGACGTTGAAGAGTCCAATGGCTTTGCTCGGGACAACGGGCTACGCTGCCGTTGCACCAAACCCGTCGCTGTAGGAGCCGGGTTAAAGGACAAGGACAGTGATGGGCCTATTCCCCGAAAAAGCGAGTTCGTAGGCTGGATAGGGACCGAACTGGACGAAAGAGTGACGGCGGTGTCAACTTGCAGCACCCCGGCTGGAATTGTCACACTATTCCCATCAGCCAGAGTGATCGTTCCGCCCGCAGGCCCAATAGTTTGCGTGCCGCTGTCAATTGGCCCCTGCACGCGGATGGATACCCAGGCGGATTTCGTTTCGTCTTCAGCGCTGGTAGCAGTGACGACAACAACGTAGGGATTTGGGGCGGTGGAAGGAGCTTGGTACAAGCCCGATGCCGAGATTGTTCCGATTGATGAGCCGCCGCCCTCGACGCCATTGACCTCCCATACGACATCCGAGCTAAATGCTCCCGTCCCCTGCACCGTTGCTGTGCACTGCGAAGTTTGTCCCACCGGGACGACAAGCAAACTGCAGTTCATGGTGACGCCCGTGATTGTGGGAGCAGGGTTTACCGTGACCGTCGTAGTTCCAAACTTTGTCGAATCCTGGTTACTCACGGCCCTTATCGTTGCAGTCACGGGACTGGCAGGAGCCTTGTAGTTGCCACTCTGGTCAATGACGCCATTATCCACGGACCATGTTATAGATGGGTCATAGGCGCCCGCACCCGAAACGTTGGCTGTGCAGATCGAGGTCTGAGAAACCTGAATCGAGCTTGGCAGGCAAGTCACTGATACAGACGTAATCGTCGGCGGCACTGCCACCGCTACTGTAGTTGATCCAAATCTCGTGGCATCAAGGACAGAAGTTGCCGTGATGGTTGCGTTTCCTGCGGCGGAGGGCGTAAAGACCCCCGCAGAAGTGATCGTTCCGTTGGTGGCTGTCCATGTCACAGCCGGGTTATAATTCCCAGTGCCATGAACCGTCACCGAACAACTAGAAGTACCGGTGGTGAGGATTGAAGCAGGATTGCAGACTACTGCCACCGAGGTAATTGTTGGAGCTTCGACAAGTATGGCGACAGTTGCCGACACGGATGTGTTTGCAAGGCTGGTTGCAGTTACGGCAACGGGCAGATCGGCAGAGACCGCAGCGGGTGCGGTATAGAGGCCTGTAGAAGAGATGGTGCCATACGCTGAATTTCCACCGGTAATTCCATTGACGCTCCACTCAACAGTGGTGGGACCATAGCCTGTGACGGTTACGGAGAGTTGAAGTGTGCCCCCCGCTAGAACGAAGTCTTGTGGAGAAGAAACAACGACTTTCATAGGGTCATTTGGATCGTGCCCGGGTGTAGGGAAGAATTGATTACAGCCTGACAAGGCTACGACGCAGACGAAGAGAGCGAGGGGAAGAATCTTCCGCAAGATGACACCTCCAGCCACAAAATGTGGAAAACACTGGAAACGCAGCCGCGCTAAGCATACTACGACCATTAGCAGATATCAATGAAAGAGTGGGGGTCGAGAGACCCGCTTCTGGCTTCCATAGGCGCTATGATAATCAAAAATGGACCTTTGGACGGTCTGCGTCGCACCACAATAATTTCTTGCTCCCTGATGTTGCGCCTTGCAACGATGGCGAGTTTTTGGCGGGGGTGTGGAATTAGAATGGAAGATGAATTTCCTGTCGCACAGGCACCGAAGGCCGTTGTTTGCCGGCCTTCGTGTGGTTCGAGCACGGAGGCCGGTATCCGCATGAAGAGCAATGAGCTAATCCTTGTCACCGGCGCGACCGGGTTTCTGGGCGTGCAACTGGTGCGCGAACTGCTGCAACGCGAGCCGCAGGCCAGGCTGGCGCTGCTGATCCGCGACCGGGCAGGGCAAACGGGGCGGCAGCGCGCCGACTTGATTGTTCCCGCAGGCGAGCGATCGCGGGTGGAGGTCTACTCGGGAGATGTGGGGCAGGCGAAGTGCGGATTGGAGAGCGCGACTTACGAGCGGCTGAGCGCGGAGACTACGCGGGTGATTCACTCGGCGGCCACGGTGCGGTTCGATCACACGCTGGAGGAGGCGCGGCGGATCAACGTGGAGGGCACGCGGCGGATGCTGGATTTTGCCGCGGGCATGCGGCGGTTGCGCAGCCTGGCTTACGTGGGCACGGCATACGTGGCGGGGGAGCGGACGGGGCTGGTGAGGGAGAACGAACTGGAAGTGGGGCAGAGCTATCGCAACACCTACGAACAGACCAAAGCCGAGGCGGAGGCGCTGGTGCGCTCGCGGCTGGGTTCGCTGCCCGGCGTGATTCTGCGGCCCAGCATTATTGTGGGGGATTCGCGCAGCGGCGTGACCTCGAGCTTCAAGATGATGTATTGGCCGCTGAAGATTTACGCGCGGCGGCTGTGGCGCACGGTTCCGGGATTTCCCGACGCGGTGCTGGACATTGTGCCGGTGGATTTTGTGGCGGCCGCGGTGGCGCGGCTGGCGTTTGACGAGGCCGCCGTGGGGAGCACGGTTCACCTGTGCGCGGGGCCGCGGGGCAGCGCGACGATTCAGCAGATTGCGCTGCGGGCGGCGGAGTACTTTCACGTGCGGGAACCGCGCTACGTGGATCCGAAGCTGTTTTTTGCGGCGCTGCGGCCGCTGCTGTTTCTCGCTTTGTGGGGACGCAAGCGGCGGGTGCTGCGCGATGGGCGCGCCTACCGGGATTACTTCACCATGCGGATGCAGTTCGACACCACGAACGCGGAGCGGCTGCTGGGGCCGGCCGGAGTTTGCCCGCCGCCGGTGATGGATTACCTCGACAATCTGTTCCATTACTGCGTGGCCAGCGACTGGGGCCGCAAGCCGGCGGCGGCGCGATGAACATCTTTCGCCGCTATCGACTGGCGCGTGACCGCAGCGTCACGGTGGCCAATCTTGTGGATGAGATGGTGCGGCGCAAGGGGGACTGCGAAGTCTCGGTAGGAGATGACGGAGCATTTCATCTGCGCGAGCTGCACGCCGACATCTGCCTGCTGGATGGATTTCTGCGCCGCGCGGTCGCGCTCAGGCCCGGCCAACCGGTGGCGATTTATTGCAGCAACAACCGGCGATATTTTCATTGGTTCCTGGCGATCATCCGCGCGGGAGGAATCGCGGCGCCGCTGAATCCGATGCTGTCTCTGGCCGAAGTGCGGCGCATCCTGGCGGAGAGCGGCACGGAGATTCTGGTGACCGACAGGGCGGTTTTTGAAGACAAGATTGCCGACCGCAACGCGCTGAGTGTGCGCACCTGGATACAGGCCGACGATTCGGCAGAGACGCTGGAGGGCTTTTTGCGCGTGAGCGAGAGCGGGACGGCGTTTCCGCCGACCGCCGTCGATCCGGCCGCTACGGTGGCGATCTTCCATACCTCCGGCACCAGCGGCTTTCCCAAAGGGGCGGCCCTGTCGAGCAATGCGTTGCTGGGGGCGCGCGCATCCACGGTGATTGCCGGCGTGTTTCTGGGACCGGGCGACCTGGCGCTGATCGCGCTGCCCTGGTCGCACATCATGGCGGTGAGCATCGCGCTCTATGGATTGATGGCGGGGATTCGCGGCTGCTTCCTGGATCACTTCGACGTGGCGGCGGCGCTGCATCAGATCGAGCGGCATCGGGTTACATCCGTTGTCGGCGTGCCCGCCATGCTCGCGCGGCTGGTCAACAGCAATCCCGATCCCGCGCGGCTGAGGAGCGTGCGCCTGTGGCTCTCGGCCAGCGATTACCTGCCCGTCGAAGTGCGGCAACAGTTGCGGAAGTTCGGCGCTCTGGCGCGGTTGCCGGGAGGGCGGCGCATTCCGCCGGTGCTGCTGAACGGCTACGGCATGGTGGAACTGGGTGGGCTGGCGATGATGGGCGTGGAGTTGCCGCTGCTGCGCGGCAGCGGCGACGTGTACTTTCCCGTGCCGCCATTCCGCGTTCGCGTGGCCGACGAAAGCGGCCGGGCAGCGCGAGCCGGAGTGACGGGCGAGTGCCAGATCCGCCGCCGCGGGCTTGCTCCGCACTATTGGAAGGACACGGGCGACAGCCAGGGGTTGCTGACCAGCGACGGATGGTTGCGCACCGGCGATCTGGCCACGCGCAACCGCCTGGGGCTGATCCGGTTGGCGGGGCGGATGAAGGATGTGATCAAATCCGGCGGCTACTCGGTTTACGTTCGCGAACTGGAAGAGGCCGTAGAGGCTCATCCGGCAGTGGCGCGCGCGGTGGCTTTCGGCCTGCCCCACAAGGAAAAGGGCGAGATACCCGTGGCCGCGGTGGAACTGCTCACATACGCGCAGGCCAGCGAAAGTGAGTTGCTGGAGTGGTGCCGGCAGAATCTTGCGGCCTACAAAGCACCGCGCCGCATCTGGATTCTCGATTCGGGCGGCCTGCCGCAGAATTACAACGGGAAGATATTGCGGAGGGTTTTGCAGGAGCGGTTTTCGCGGGAGATGGACGGAGTTATGGGGAACGGGCGGTAGGGCATTTTCACAGTTCCCATCATGCGAGCATCCTGCTATCCCACCCTTGCGACAAAAACAAAAACGTCGCAAGGATAGGGCTTTGTGGCGGTTCAAGGCGTGGGGTAGCTTACGATTACACCAGATGGAATTGATTGATGCTGACTTCCCCCTCGGGAAATGAAGCCGTGACGCGAAGATTGCCGCCCATCGCCTCAACATAACTTCGCAGCGTGCTGATGTACATATCGGTTCTCTGTTCCATCTTGGAGATGGAACCCTGATCGACTCCCAAGGTGGCAGCCAAACCCGCCTGCGTGAATTGCCGCGCCTTGCGAAGCTCATTCAATGCCATCTCCGCAATGGTCTTCTGGACCCGCTCTTCGGTCCGGGCGCGCCGCTCGGGAGGAATCTTCGCCTGTAGTTCTTTGAAGTTTCTCGCCATCTGCATCTCCATGCAAATAATGGACTAGAGTGCATATTTTGTCAAGGGAGCGGGTTAAGGTTCTTGGATTCCCAGGTCCGAAAATCCGGACCTGGGCCACCCGCCTGTTCTGGAATACAAGAAACTTACTCAGGCGGCCTAGATTAAATCGGCATCTTAACCAATACCATCCCTACTAGATTGGCTGGTGTAGCCGACTTAAAAGTGAGAGTGATAGGCTCTTCTGGAAGAAGAGCAGGGCTTCTCCAAAACACCCAAATAGTCTTCTTATCCGGTTTCCCTTGCGAGTCATTAAGCCGGCCATCGCCACAGGACATACAAGTTCCAACCCCTGTAGAAACTAAAGTTACTTCGGCATCAAAAATCAATCCGAAAGATACAGGTTCTACACGCCCTCCAACGGCTGTAAGGACGACAGTGTTTCCTTGCTGAACTGCATTCAATGTTCCTCGATCGACTACGATGGTACAGTTGTTCGTATTTTGACTTCCATTGAAAATGGGGCTGCACGGACCATTTGTGGTCTGGCCACCAGTGTTTACTTGGGCAAATGATCTTGCACTAAACAGGAGTCCTAAAACAAGCACTAATACGGTTGTCGATTGCTTCATTTGTTTGTCTCCTAACTGCCCTAATGTGGTGTGGAAACATTGCTATTATTTCCGTTGATAATATGACTTCCGGCACCATTTGTCGTTTGGCTGCCGTTGACGGTGACTGGGTTCGCCTGATTATTATTACCATTCTGCTGGGTTGTCTGTTTATTTCCTGTACCGTGTCTAGCAATAGCCTGGGGTGTCGGCTGCGGCATAGGCGCTGGACACTGTGTCGGTACTTGTTTCTCTACAATCTTCTCCACAATTTTAGGATGGTAAGCGCGATAGGCAGAATAGCCGGACATGCCCAAACTAATAGCGACTAGGAGCAACATGACAACTAATTTTGCATTTTTACCGTAGGATATAGTAAACCCCCACAATGGCTGTTTGGGTTTTATGCCAAAGTAACCCAGCACTGCCACTAAAGCGGCAATTGTCACGATTATGTCGCGCACAACGTTCACGGCTCGGCCTCCATAACCCAACCCTCCCACCGCAACGGACTCGCGCCAAGTATATAATCCGCCAAAATCCTCTCACTGGGCAACGCCTTGTGTCAAGTATATAATCCTGACTGAAGTCGTACCCTGACGCTATCGGGAAGTTATAAGTGAGTTTTTCCGCAGCGTGTAAAGCCGCGTTGATTATGCAGTATCTATGGCGCAGTTAAAGCCGCGCCCTTGCAAAACCCGGCATCACCAGAGGTTCCCTAGTCGTGGCGCAGAGCCTCGACGGGCGAAAGGCGCGCGCCGCGCCATGCCGGAAGCGCGCCGGCGATCAGCCCCGCCAGAATGGCAATGCCCAGGGCCTCGGCCAGCAGCGGCACAGGAAACGAAGCGGTGACGATGCTGGCGGTCTGGGGCAGGGAAGCGAGTAGGCGCAGCGCATACCATCCAACGGCGAGGCCCAGCAGGCCGCCGCCCAGGCCAAGCACGCATGCCTCCAGTTGAATGAGAATCAGCACGTGCCACCGCTTCCATCCCAGGGCGCGGAGGATGCCGATCTCGCGGGTGCGCTCAAAGACCGACATGGCCATGGTGTTGGCGATGCCCAGGATGCCGATCAGCAGAGCGATCAAAGAGGTTCCAACCGCAGAGGCGTGGGCCAGGCGGACAAACTGATTGTTGCCGGCGCGCTCAGAGGCCAGTTGGGCGTTCAGGCCGGGCAGAGCGGCTTCAATCTCCGTCTGGGCGCGTTTCAGATAGTGGTCTGGCGATTCACCTTTCGGCGCAGGGCGAAGGCGCACATGAAACCCGGAGACTTTCCCCTGCAGGCTGGAGAGTTGCTGCAATTGATCGACGGGCATGATGACCGCGCCGGCTTCCAGGGCGGTGCCGCCACGATAGATACCCATGACGGTAAAGGTTGCGCCTTGCATATCGATGGTTTCGCCGACCTTCTTGTTGAGGTTTCCAGCCAGCAGGTCGCCCAATATGACCTGGGGGTGTCCATCCTGAAAGCGGTGTCCGGAGAGGAAGGTGAGCGAATTGAACTCGTAGGAGTCAGCTTTCCATCCAAAGACCAGCGCATTGACCTCGGGCGTGAGGTCAATGATATTGAAGATCATGGGCTCAGCCTGCGCGACGACAGGCACCGCGCGGAGCCTGACGCCGACCGACTCACTGACCGAGGTGTTGAGAAATGTTTTATCGACGACGGCGATGTCGGTGCCGCTGCTGGAGTACAGGCGGAGCCATTCGTGCTCAAAGGAGCGGGAGAAGCCGACCAGAGCGACAAATGCGCCGATGGCCATGCCGATTCCGCATAGGGTCAACAGAGTCCTGAGACGCCGGCGCCAGAGGTTCTTCCACGCAAATCCGGTAAAGGACAATTGGGAGGCCATGATGTTGAGGTGAGTCCTCACATATTTGGATTTGGAGAAAGGTCTGTGAGTGATAGTTTATCGGTCAGCGGGAACAATGTCCATCCGCTATGTGGAATTCGCGGGAATTTCGCAATTGTGAAACCGGCGCCTGCTGCGGAGCAGAACGGCAATGCCCAGGGCTTCCGCCAGAAGCGGCAAAGGAAAGGACGCCAAGCGAGTACGTCAGCCAGTTCGCAGCTAGCCACGAACTGGCTGCAACCGAAACCCGTCGAAGACTAACATTACTGTTGGTACAAAAAAGCTGGGCCCCTCACCGCTGCGCTACACTAAATATTCCACTGGTCCAAAATCCGGGCAGACCAGGTAAATGCCGAGGCGGCAGGTTTCATCCCTCGTGGGCCGGCTATGCCGGTGGATGGCTCAGTTGGTGAAAAATTCTTAGGGCCGTATCGACAGTGCAAATCCCCTTTGCACTCACTGAGTGCGAATCGCATTTGCATGAAGCAGACACCGAAGGAATTCATGAAACCATCCCCACCCCTCGCGGATACAATTGCGCAGACCGCCGGCGAGAAGGCCACAACCTTGCAGCAAAGCCCTTCGCCCATCCCAGCGCGAACGCCTGTGCGCACGGCCCTCCTGCTCGCCGGCATCTTTGCCACCCTGACATTCCTGATCCACTTCGCCAGTTCGCTCTGGGGCTCCCATCTAGGCTACGGCTTCTTCCGCGACGAGCTCTACTTCCTCGTCTGCGGTCATCATCTGGCCTGGGGCTACGTCGATCAGCCTCCACTGGTCGCCCTGCAAGCCCGCCTTGCCGAAGCGATCTTCGGCCTCTCGCCCACCGGCATTCGCATCTTCAGCTTCGCCGCCGGTGGAGTAACCGTTGCCCTGACCGGCCTGCTGGCCTGGCAACTCGGCGGCCGCCGCAGCGCGCAAGTCCTGGCCATGACCGCCGTCCTCGCCGCTCCCGTCTTCCTCGGCATCGCCAACTATCTCTCCATGAACTCCTTCGAGCCCTGCTTCTGGATGGGCGCCCTCCTCATTGTGCTTCGCCTCGCCGAAGGCTCCGCCACTCCCCGCGCCTGGCTCCTCTTCGGCCTTTTCGCCGGCCTCGGAATCGAAAACAAACACACCACCATCTTCTTCCTCGTCGCGCTTTTGTTCGGCCTCCTCCTCAGCCCCCAGCGCCGCATCCTCTGGTCCAAAGGCTGTGCCGCCGGAGTCGCCCTGCTCCTCCTCCTGGCCCTCCCTAACCTCCTCTGGCAGTGGGTCCATCACTTCCCCACCTATGAGTTCCTCAACGGCGTCGCCCACTCCGACAAGGTCGTCCGTCTCTCCCCCGGCCCCTTCTTCGTCGAACAGATTCGGGTTCTGCTCTTTTCCTCCGCTCCACTCTGGATCGGCGGGGCAGTCTGGCTGGCCTTCTCACGCGCTGCCCGTCCCTGGCGCTTCGCCGGCTTCACCTACCTGTTCTTCCTGGCTCTGATGATGGCCCTCCGCGGCAAGGACTACTACCTCGCCCCCATCTACCCTGTCCTCTTCGCCGCCGGCGCCGCGGCCTTCGGCCAGCTTACCCGCCGCAACTGGCCCCTCGCCGCCTATGCTGGTGCGCTGGCTTTCGGCCTCGTCATCGGCTCCGGTCCCGTGGTGCTCACCCTTCTGCCGCCGGAGCGCTACATCGCCTACACCGCCCCGTTCAATCCCCAGCAGGCCCGGTTCGAAAAGTTCACCAGCCCCTTGCCCGAAATCCTCTCCGACCGCTTCGGCTGGCCGCAGATGGTCGAAGGCTTTGCCTCCCGCTACAACGCCCTTCCGCCCGGCAACCGCGCCCACACCGCCATCTTCTGTGGTAACTACGGCGAAGCCAGCGCCGTCAACATCCTCGGCCCCAAATACGGCCTCCCCACCGCCATTAGTGGCCATCAGAACTACTTCTTCTGGGGATGGAACAACTACACCGGCGAATCCGTCCTTACCCTCGGCAACAACGCGAAGGACTACACCGACACCTACGCCGAAGTCATCGACCTCGGCCCCTTTGACGCGCCCTGGATCATGGACAGCGAGCATCTTCACTACTTCTGGCTGCGTGGCCGCAAACGCTCTTACGCCGCCGACTGGCCCGAGCTCAGGAATTGGTACTAATTGCTGGCAACATGCGCTAGTCGTGGCGCAGAGCCTCTACGGGCGAAAGGCGCGCGCCGCGCCATGCCGGAAGCGCACCAGCGATCAGCCCGGCCAGAATAGCAATGCCCAGGGCCTCAGCCAGCAGCGGCACAGGAAACGAAGCAGTGACGATGCTGGCGGTCTGGGGCAGGGAAGCCAGCAGGCGCAGCGCGTACCATCCAACCGCGAGGCCCAGAAACCCTCCGCCCAGGCCAAGCACGGAGGCCTCCAGTTGAATGAGAATCAGCACGTGCCATCGCTTCCATCCCAGCGCGCGGAGGATGCCGATCTCGCGGGTACGCTCGAAGACCGACATGGCCATGGTGTTGGCTATGCCCAGGATGCCCATCATCAACGCGATCAAAGAGGTGCCGACGGCGGAGGCGTGGGCCAGGCGGACAAACTGATTGTTGCCGGCGCGCTCGGCCGCGGGAACGGCGCGCAATCCCGGCAGGGCCGCCTCGATTTGCGCCTGCGCTTGCTCCATATACTCTTGCGGGGATTGGCCAGGCGGGGCGGGGCGCAGGCGCACATGGATGGTGGAGACATTGCCCTGCAGGCTGCTGAGCTGCTGCAACTGATCGAGGGGCATGATGACCGCGCCGGCCTCCAGCGCGGAGCCGCCGCGGTAGATGGCGACTACCATAAACGGAGAGCCTTGAATCTCCAGCGTGTCGCCGGTTTTCTTTGCCAGGTTACCGGCCAGGAGGTCGCCCAGCATCACCTCCGGCTGGCCGTCGCGGAAAGGCCGTCCTGAAAGCAACTGGAGCGATTCGAACTCAAAGGAATCCGCCTTCCAGCCAAAGACCAGCGCATTCACGTCAGGAGTCAGATCCATGATGTTGTAGATCATGGGCGCGGCTTGCGCTACAAAGGGAAGCGCCCGGAGCTTCGGCGTTGCCGATTCATCCACCGAGGTATTCAGGAAGGTTCCTTGAATGACGGCAATATCGATGCCGCTGCTGGAGTAGATGCGCAGCCATTCGTGTTCAAAAGCGCGCGAGAAGCCCACCAGGCCGACGAAAGCGCCGATGGCCATGCCGATTCCGCACAGAGTCAGCAGGGTTCTCAGCTTTCGCCGCCAGAGATTCTTCCAGACAAATCCAAGGAACGATAGTTGAGCGGCCATGATGCCAGAGCGAGTCCTCTCAATTTCGGATTTGTGGAATGCAAAAGGCCAGTTTATCAGCCGTTACAGTCCTGTTCATAAAAAAATAGTTTCAGGGAGTTGGAAGGTTGTTATCATTCGAGGGACGGGAGACCGCCCACATACTGGAGGTTCAAATGGCTATTGTGACCGTAACCAAGGGCTCGATGACGGTAAAGGCTTACACGGGCGACAACAAAACTCTGCTGGCCTTCAACTTTGCCAGCAAGAGCAGCGCGCAGAATCTGGCGGGATTCACTATCGCCTGCCAGCCGCAAGGCGGGCAGTCGTACTATCTGTTCAACGAGCTGAAGTTTAAAACCCCCTCCAGCCATGCTCAGGTGGCGGCGGAGCCGGCCAACTCCAGCGTCAACGCTCCCATTCACAAGTTTCGCTGGGTTCACGTTCCCGGCTCGGTACACCAGGGTGTGCAGCCGGCCACAGGACCTTACACCTATACCGTGACGCCGCGGTATTTTGACAAGAATCAATCCATGCAGCCGCTGGACCCCACGCTGAGCGTCTCCGTGACGGTGACGGTGGGACCCTTCAGCAAGGGAAGCGTCTCGCTGGGCTTTACGCGCGGCTATATGCAGTCGGAGGCGTTCACCAACCACTTTGGGCTGAAGGCGCTGCTGCAGCCTGCCGGCAAGCAACTGCTCTTCGACACCACGGCGCAGGCAGGCACAAATGCGGCCGGGCAGACGTTCACATACGCGGATGAGTACGCCTGGATGGGCTCAAGCGCGCGGGTGCAGGTCTTTGCGCTGCTGAACCAGGTTCTGAACAGGACTTCGTTGCATCTGGATATGTTTGCTTACGACCTGAACGAGCCGGATATCCTCAACATCCTGCTCAAGCTGGCCGGGCAGGGGCGCATCCGCATCATTCTCGACAATGCCACGCTGCATCACAACGCGGCCAATTCCACTCCGGAAGACCAGTTCACCGCGCTGTTCAACAAAGCAGCCAAGGCTCCCGGGGCGATTTTGCGCGGCCACTTTGGGCGCTACTCCCACGACAAGGTTTTCATTGTCTACGACAACGGGACGCCCACGCAGGTGCTGACCGGATCGACCAACTTTTCGGTGACCGGCCTCTACGTGAACGCCAACCACGTTCTGGTCTTCGATGACCCCGGAGTCGCCGCCGAATACGCCATGGTCTTCAACGAGAGCTGGAACGACAAGGCCTCTGAGTCCTTTGCGCAGACTCCGCTGGCCGCCGCGCCCTATGTCATTGCAAAGTCGAATGCCCTGCCGCAGACCTCCATCACCTTCTCTCCCCACACCGCGGCCGATGCCACCAGCATTCTCAACGGGATTTCGCAACGCATCACGCAGGAAAGCGCCAAGCCCATGGGCAGCGTGCTGTTTGCCGTGATGCAACTGACGGGGAGCGCCAGCTCGGTTTACTCCACGCTCTGCAATCTCCATGCAACACAGAGTTTCTTCAGCTACGGGATCTCGGACAGTCCCGGGGGCGTCACACTCTACTCGCCGGGCAGCAAAACCGGCGTGCTGGTGACCGGGAAGCCAAGCAAAATTACCTTGCCGCCGCCCTTCAACCAGGTTCCGTCGATTCTGGGGCACGAGATCCACGACAAGTTCGTGGTGTGCGGATTCAACGGCGACGACCCCGTGGTCTATTGCGGTTCCTCCAACCTGGCCTCAGGCGGCGAAGCCCAAAACGGCGACAACCTGCTCGCCATCCACGACCCCGACATTGCCACAGCATTCATGATCGAGGCGCTGTTGCTGGTGGATCACTATGCGTTTCTGGACCGCTATGCCGCTCCCCCAGCGGCAAAAACCCCGCCAGCAAAGAGCGCCCCCGCCAAGGGGACAGCGGCCAGCAAGGCAGCCGGCAAGAAAAGCACGCGGAGTTCGGCCTCGCACAGCGCCGCGCCGATGAAGGCTTCCATGGTGGCGAGCAAGGCAAAGCCAGCCGCAAAGAAAGCCGCGACCAAGAAGAAAGTTGCGCCAAAGAAGAATACCGCAACCAAAAAGCCTGCCGGCGCGAAAAAGACCGTGGCCGCGAAAAAGAGTCCGGCGCCCTCGCCCACTCCTCGCGTTGCACAGCAGCCACGCTCCAAGCAGCAGGCAGCCATCTCGGCGGGGATGTATCTGTCCACTACCGATGCCTGGACAGCGCCCTACTTCGACCCCGGAGACCTGCACTGCATTGAGCGTGAGCTTTTCGGGTAGAGCGCGGGGAGCCCAGAGTTTCCTGACAACTACTGCTGAGGGTGGTTCCCTGCCCCCGACCCCAGTTCCCGGCACAGGCCCTTTCCCACAATGCGGTCCGGATGGCACAATGGATTATCGGTCATTTTTTAATCTTTGATTCACGAGGAAGGGGTTTTCTGCATGGCACATCTTTCTGAAGCGGAGTCGCTGAAGGCGTTGGCGGCCGGGGGCCGGGTTCATGCCAACCTGCCGATGGCGCAACTGATTGAAACGGCGCTGGTGCGGGGCGAGGGACAATTGGCGGCCAACGGGGCGCTGGTGGCCGTGACCGGGGCGCGGACGGGGCGCAGTCCCAAGGACAAGTTCACGGTGGACGACGCGGCGACGCACGGCGTGGTTGACTGGGGCAAGGTGAACAAGCCGTTTGCGCCGGAGAAGTTTGGGGCGCTGCTGGAGCGGGTGGTGGAGCACCTGAAGGGGCGCGAACTGTTTGTGCAGGACCTGTACTGCGGGGCGGATGCGGCTTACCGGCTGCCGATCCGGATCATCAGCGAGTATGCGTGGCACGCGCTGTTTGTGAGGGATTTGTTTGTGCGGCCTGAGGCGGCGGCGCTGGCGACGCACGTGCCGGAGTTTACGGTGGTGGCTGCACCGGAGTTTGAGGCGGTGCCGGAGCGGGACGGAACGAAAACGGGCGCGTTTATTCTGGCGGATTTTACGCGGAAGATCATTTTGATCGGCGGGACGAAATACGCCGGGGAGATCAAGAAGTCGATCTTCGGCGTGATGAACTTCATTGTGCCGAACAAGGACGTGCTGCCCATGCACTGCTCGGCGAACGTGGGCGCGGACGGGGTGACGGCTCTGTTTTTCGGGCTGAGCGGGACAGGCAAGACGACGCTTTCGGCGGACCCGGCGCGGCGGCTGATCGGCGACGACGAGCACGGCTGGGGGCCGACGGGGATTTTCAACTTTGAGGGCGGTTGCTACGCGAAATGCGTGAACCTGACCGAGGAGTACGAGCCGCAGATTTATCGGGCGATTCGCTTTGGGTCGGTGCTGGAAAACGTGATTCTGGACGCGGAGCGGAAGCCGGATTACTTCGACATTCATCTGACGGAGAACACGCGCGCGGCTTACCCGGTGGACTTCATCGAGAACGCGGTGATTCCGGGGGTGGGCGGACATCCGAAGAATGTGATGTTCCTGGCGGCCGATGCCTTTGGGGTGCTGCCGCCGATCTCGCGGCTGACGCCGGAGCAGGCGATGTACCACTTTTTGTCGGGCTATACGGCGAAGCTGGCGGGGACCGAGGCGGGAATGGGCAAGGACCCGGAGCCGGAGTTTTCGGCTTGCTTCGGCGCGCCGTTTTTGCCGCTGGCGCCGCGGGTTTATGCGGAGATGCTGGGCAAGCGGCTCACACAGCATAAGGCCTCGTGCTGGCTGGTCAACACCGGCTGGAGCGGTGGCAAGTTCGGCGTGGGCAAGCGCATGAGCTTGAAGATTACGCGCGCGCTGGTGAATGCGGCGTTGGACGGACGGCTGAGCAAGGTGGAGTTTCAAACCGAGCCGGCCTTCGGGCTGAGCATTCCGGTGAGCTGCCCGGATGTTCCGGCGGAGATTTTGAACCCGCGCAACTCGTGGGCCGACAAGGCAGCTTACGACAAGACGGCTGCCGAGCTGGCGACGCGCTTCGAGGAGAACTTCAAGCAGTTCGATGCTTCAGAGGCGATTCGTGCGGCGGGGCCGAAGGCCAAGTAAGGAAAGGCAAGACGAGGGGGGCTTCGATCAGGCAATTGCCTTGGTCGAAGTCCCTTTTGCGTGTGCGGGATTGATAAGAACTGTTTTCTCTGGTTAGTGTCCTTATTTGCTTTCCATTCAACACCTCGGAGTCTGGCTCTTAACTCTGCTAGGTGTGATAGGTATAACCGGGCAATCCAAACATCGAGAGCTTATTCCCCACGTCAGGTAGCGTCAGGTAGTGGCAGCACCACGCGGTTTCATGGAAGGACTCGGAATCGGCGTGAAGCAAGTCTTGGTAGGCCAACTTCCCGAAAATATACAGGTCGAGTGTGCCGGCCTTTACGGCTTCAAATCTCTCTGCCGACTCGCATTCCCTAATGACATCGAACTCCGTGATATTCAGAATATAGGTGCTCTCATTGGGCAAAATGATAATTGGCTCATAGAGGGGCGAGATACTTCCGTAGTTGGGTCTCTGCGGTTCAAAGTCCAATCGCTCGCTTGGTTTTATGAGCAACCAGTTGTTTTTGGAACTCAGGACGAGTCGTGCTGGAGTCCTTCCGCAATTCTTGGCAAACAAGGCGGATGCCTCACAGTCGGGCATCTTTTCGCTGAATATCAAAATCCATGGGCGCTCAGCATTCCTCAGAACTTGCGCGTTGAGTAATGCGGCCTTGGCGTTATCCTTAGCCGCAACGGCGGCGTCCTCAGCGGCCTTGGCGCTGGCTTGAGTGGCAACAGCGGCAATTTCGGTAGCTTTCGTTTGATGTTCGATCTTTTTCAAAGTGGCGACAGCCGCCAATACACCCAGTGCGCCTATCAGTACCAGCGCCCAATTGGACCATTCAATCTGCGCATGGGTTTCTGGCGGTTTCTGGGTGGTGCTGTTTGCCTCTTGCTGGCGTGTGGAATTATCTACTATCGTGACGGTTGGAGATGATTTGTTCTGAGCTGCATCCTTATGGCCGTCGCGGCTGTTTTGTGGGTTGCCGGTCGCGATGATTCCGAGACTAAGTACGACGACTATCGCACAACGTTTCAGCATCATATTAAAATTGTACCCCCATAAACACTTGACAAGTGAGATTGGAGCTTGAGGCTGTGGATTTCAAATTAGGACACTATCCTTCCCTGGGGTATTTTCAGCCGGTAGCCGGCAGACGTATACTGGAACTGTGTGTAACAGGTAGCATCCGCGCTGCTTGCGGAGCTGCACTGGAGAATCGTCATGAGTCTTATCCAGCTTCCCGCTCGGGAAGAATCTACCTCTGCGCCGAAGGTCACCGCGCAAACCCTTCTCGACAGAAAACAAGCCCGCCAGCCGATCACTGCGCTCACCGCTTACGACTATTCCACCGCTCGGCTCGTTGACCAGGCCGGGATCGACATGGTTCTAGTTGGCGACTCGCTGGGCATGGCGATTCTTGGCTATGACAGCACGCTGCCCGTCACCATGGAGGAGATGCTGCACCACACCCGCGCCGTCCGCCGCGGGGTGCGCCGTGCCTTGCTGGTGGCCGACATGCCCTTCGGTTCCTACCATGCCTCCACCGGGGAGGCCATCGCCAACGCGGCGCGTTTCATCAAAGAGGCCGGCGCGGAAGCGGTGAAGATTGAGGGCGGGCGCAACCGCGCCGCTCTGGTCGCCGCGCTTACCCAGGCGGAGATTGCCGTCGTCGGCCACATCGGCCTCACGCCGCAGTCGGTGCATCGCCTTGGCTATCGCGTGCAGGGTAAATCCACAGCCGCCATCGACGATCTTATCGCCGATGCACAGGCCCTGGAAGCTGCCGGCGCTATCGCCATCGTGCTGGAGTGCGTTCCCCGCGAAGCCGGCGGCCTCATCACCGCCGCGCTCGCCATTCCCACCATCGGCATCGGCGCGGGCACGGAGTGCGACGGACAGATCCTCGTCTTCCACGATCTCGTCAATCTCACCGGCGCAACCCCGGCCAAGTTTGTCCGCCGCTATGCCGACGCGTCCGCGCTCTTCAGCGAAGCCATCCAGCATTATGCGAGCGACGTTCGCGGCGGCGCCTTCCCCGCCGATGCGGAGAGCTACCACCTACCCAGCGAAGCCGGTGCGGAGCCACTCTTGCATGAGCCGCTCAAACGCAGCCGGCGATGAACTTCGCCTCCGGCCAATCGAAGGGAACACTGATCAACTCCATGCGCATCATCACTGCCATTGACGAGATGCAAGCCGCCGCCCACGAACTCCGCCGCGGCGGCACACTCGCCCTCGTACCCACCATGGGCGCATTGCACGCCGGCCATCTCTCGCTCATCGACGCGGCGAAGAGCGATTGCGCCCACGTGGCCGCCACCATCTTCGTCAATCCCCTGCAATTCGGCCCCAGCGAGGACTTCAGCCGCTACCCGCGCACCTTTGAGGCCGATTGCGCCGCGCTCACCGCCGCTGGCGTCGACATTCTCTTCGCACCCCCCGCCGAAACGCTGATTCCCGCCGGCGCAGCTACTTTTATTGAAGTGGCCGGCATCAGCGACCGCCTCGACGGCGCGCACCGCCCCGGCCACTTTCGCGGAGTCGCCACTATCGTCGCCAAGCTCTTGCACATCGTCACGCCCGACCGCGCTTACTTTGGCCAGAAGGATGCCGCGCAGCTCGCCGTCCTCCGTGCCATGGTGCGCGATCTCAATTTTCCTGTGCAAATTGTCGCCTGTCCCATCGTGCGCGAGCCCGACGGCCTCGCCCTCAGTTCGCGCAACCGCTACCTGACGGCGGAGCAGCGCAGCCGCGCCACTATCCTGCACCGCTCTCTGGTCGCGGCCGCCGATCTCCACACGCAAGGCGAGCGCAACTCCCAGGCGCTGATCGCAGCCATGCAGCAGATGCTCGCATCCGAACCCACGATCATCGTGGAATACGCCGCCGTGGTTGATCCCGATACTCTGCTGTCTCTGGCGAACACCACGCGCGGCGCGCTCATCGCCGTCGCCGCCCGTCTGGGCGAAACGCGCCTGATTGACAACCACCTTATAGGAGCAGACCATGCCTAGCCCGCTTCCCTTCAAAGTCACGCTCGGCGTCACCGGCGGCATCGCCGCATACAAAGCCGCCGAACTGGTTCGCTCCTTGCAGCAGCACTCGCTCGACGTGCATGTGGTCATGACCCGCGCCGCCGAAGAGTTTATCCGCCCGCTCACCTTTGCTGCGCTCACCGGCCACAAGGTCATCACTTCGATGTGGCAGGCGGATGCGTACGAAGGCGGCTCCATCGAGCACATCTCCGAGGCCGAATCCACCAACCTGCTCCTGGTCGCTCCGGCCACCGCGCACACGCTGGCCAAATTCGCGCATGGCCTGGCCGACGATTTTCTCTCGACCCTTTACCTCGCCACTACCGCGCCCGTCATCGTTGCCCCGGCGATGAATGTGAACATGTGGAACCACGCCGCCACGAAGACCAATCTCGTCACGCTGAGCCTGAGAGGCGTAGAAATCATCGCGCCCGGCAGCGGCTACCTGGCCTGCGGCATGACCGGCAGCGGCCGCCTCGCCGAGATCGACGCGATCGTCAGTGCCGTTCTCGCCCGCATTCAGCGCGTCGATGAGAACGATCTCGCCGGAGAAACGGTGTTGGTCACCGCCGGGGGCACGCGCGAGCCCATCGATCCCGTGCGCTTTATCGGCAACCGCTCCAGCGGCCGCATGGGTTACGCACTGGCCGAAGCAGCCATCGCGCGCGGCGCAAAGGTCATCCTCATCAGCGCGCCCACCGCGCTGGCTGCCCCCGCCGGCTGCGACCGTATCGACGTCACCACCGCGAGCCAGATGCACGCCGCCGTCCTTGCCCATCTCCCCCAAGCTACTATGGTTATTAAAGCCGCTGCCGTCTCCGACTTCCGTCCCGCTGCCCCCGCCGCACAGAAGCTGAAGCGCAACGGCCCGCTCACGCTCACGCTTGAGCCCACGGAAGACATTGCGCAGAGCGTAGCGGCCCACCGCAACCCCGGCACATTGCTCATCGTCTTTGCCGCCGAGACCGCCAGCGATACACAAGAGCTGATCCGCAACGCACGCGAAAAGCTAGCGCGCAAAGGCGCGGACGCCATCGTCGCCAACGATGTCTCCCAACCCGGCCTGGGCTTCGACTCGGAACAGAACGCCGCCACCTTCATAACCGCGGCACGCGAGGTCGCCTTTCCCGCGCAATCAAAGTCCGACCTCGCGCATCACATTTTGGATGAAGTTATGCAGATTCGCAAGGACACACCGGTTTCTGCTTTGTGAGCCGCAAAGGCTGTGCGTGATGGCCTATCTCTCGCGACATGAGGATATGCAAAGTTCACCAAGGGGGTGTATGTGACGATCAGCGTAAAGAAGGTCTCCGATAATCTCTACCATGTTTCGGCAACTGAGCCTCAATATCTTGGAAGAGAAACGTGGCAACCGTCAGAACCAATGGACGGCCAAAACTTGGTAGAAGAGCTGAAGCGAAGAGGGTGGCATATTCAGGACATTTGCGATGCAATGTCTGAAGTCGATACTGAGTGGGTTAAGAAGTTAAAGGCAGATGACGCAGGTCAGGGGAATAAGTAATCTGGGTTGCGGGAGGTGATGGGTGGCCTAGGTCCCACTTCTGGGACCTGGGTCACCTGCTTGTACCGGAGGCGGTTAAGTCAGCGGAAAGCGGTCGCGGAGGAAGGTGAGCGCCTCGGCGGGTGTCGCGATGGCACCTTCTAACTGTGCGTCCTCGACGGCGCGGAGCATCTCCTTGAAGGCGGTGCCGGGTTGGTAGCCGACGGCGATCAGCTCGCGGCCGGTGAGCAGAGGCTGCGGACGCACGGCTTCTTCGGGCATGGATGCATAGCGTTCGCGGACATAGTTCCAGTGGTCGAGGTTGCCGCTGCCGGCCATGCAATCCATGCGGTGCAGCTCCAGGTGCTGGGGAAAGTTCTCCAGGCGGAAGAAGCGCTTGAGGGTGGAAGCCTTCATGTGATGGGCGTCGGCAAAGCGCATGTGGTTCTCGACGAGCGAGAGAACTTGATGGGTTTCGTCGTTGGAGAAGCGAAAGCGCTGGCAGATGTCCGCGGCGATGGCGACGCCGACATCGACGTGACCGTTAAAGCGGATGCGGTCGGCGCGCATGAAGGTGGGCGGCTTGCCCACATCGTGCAGCAGCGCGCCCCAGGCGAGAGGGAGCGGGCAGCCTGCGTCGAGCTGCGCGAGCAGCAGCAGCGTGTGCGTCCAGACGTCGCCTTCGGGATGAAACTGCGGCGGCTGGTCGACGCCCTTCATGCGGGCGATTTCCGGAAGGACTTCGGCGAGGAGGCCGGTTTCGTCGAGCAGTTCAAAAGCCCGGCGGGCTCGTCCCTCGGTGAGCATTTTCGTCAGCTCGTCGCGGACACGCTCGCGGCTGACGGCATGAATTTTGGGGGCCAGACTGCGCATGGCAGAGGCGGTGGCGGGGTCGATCTGGAAGTCGAAGCGCGCGGCAAAACGCACGGCGCGCAACATGCGCAGGTGGTCCTCTTCAAAGCGCTCGCCGGGCTGGCCGATGGCGCGGATCAGACCGGCGTCCAGATCGGCCAGGCCGCCGACATAGTCAATTACTGCATCGCGAAGGGTACGGGCTTTAGCCCGTGCATCCTGGCCAGTTAGAGAAGTGGGCTTTAGCCCCTGAGGGAAAAGCCGCTCAGGATTCAGTAGCAGGCCGTTGATGGTGAAATCGCGGCGGCGAACATCTTCTTCGGCGCTGGTGGTGTAGCGCACGGCGTTGGGATGGCGGCCATCGGAGTAGGCGCCATCGGAGCGGAAGGTGGCGACCTCAGTAATGTGTTCCGTGCCTCTCGAGCCATCGGGGTAGGCGGGCTCTTCTTGTGATTCTGTTGCGACCAGCACGACGCCGAAGTGCGCTCCGACGGCAAAGGTGCGCGGGAAGAGGTTGAGGACGATGTCGGGCGTGGCGCTGGTGGCGACGTCGTAATCGGTGGGCTCGCGGCCGAGGAGCAGGTCGCGCACGCAGCCGCCGGCAAGATAACTCTCATGGCCAGCGGCGTGCAGGGCGGCGATGATCTTGAGAGCCGCATCGAATTGGGGCGTAGCGGCGAGCATGGTTGCTGCATCCATTGTCTCTCGCCCACCCGATAAACTAAATACATGAGCGGACGCGGCCTCATCCTGGGCATTGAAACCTCGTGCGACGAGACGGCTGCGGCTGTCGTGGAGCACGGGGCGCGGACACTTTCGTCTGTAGTGGCGTCGCAGATCAAGACGCACGCGCGCTACGGCGGGGTGGTGCCGGAGCTGGCCAGCCGGGAGCATCTGCGGGCCATTGTGCCGGTGGTGCGGGCGGCGCTGGCGGAGGCGGGGATTACGCTGGCCGATCTGGACGCCATTGCCGTGACCGCCGGGCCGGGATTGGCCGGGGCGCTGCTGGTGGGGATTACCTACGCCAAGGCGCTGGCCTACGCGCTGGGGCTGCCGCTGATTGCTGTCAACCACCTCGAAGGGCACATCCACGCCGTGCTGCTGCATGAGCAAGAGTCCGCGACCGCAGCATCGCAGTACAACTCCCAGGGGACGGGACGCAGCCCGTCCGATTCGTCAGATGAGCCGGCCTTAGCTCTCGTGGTCTCCGGCGGGCACACGCACCTTTATCTGGCGCGGCCGGCGCAGGGTGCGTGGAGTTACCGGCTCATGGGGCGGACGCTGGACGACGCGGCCGGCGAGGCCTTCGACAAGGTGGCCAAGCTGCTGGGCTTCGGATACCCCGGAGGGCCGTGGATCGATGCGCTGGCGCGCTACGGCAACCCGCGGGCGGTGCCGTTTGCATTTGCACAGATCAAGGTGAAGGCGCATCTGGCGGGGAAGGTTCCGAGGACCAAGGCGGCTAAGACCGCGCCTATCGCCGATCTCGACCCGCGATTTATGTTTTCGTTTTCTGGGATCAAGACGGCGGTGCTGCGGTATGTGGAGCTGAACGAGCTGCAAGGCGAGGCGCGGGCGCGTGCGGCACGGCTTTTTGCGCCGGGGGCGGAGGCGCGCTTGCCGCAAAGCAAGGAAGAGGCGCTCTTGCTGTGTCCGCAACAGGTGCTGGACCTGGTCGCCAGCTTTCAGTGCGCGGTGGTAGGCGACCTGATGAAGAAGAGTTTTGCGGCGGCGGAATCGCTGGGCGCGCGACGGATTCTGGTGACCGGCGGAGTGGCCGCAAACCGCGAACTGCGCGTGCGCTTCAGCGCCGAAGCCGCACGGCGGGGGCTGCGCGTGGCTTTTCCGACGCTGGCTCTCTCGACGGATAACGCGGCGATGATTGCCGCCGCTGCCTGGCCGCGTTTTTTGGCTGGGGAGTTTGCCGAAAGCGCGCTTTCTGCCGATCCTTCGCTGGCGCTGGGGCGGTGAGAAGCCTGGACAGATCAATTCTGTCTCGGACGATGACAGACGGAGCCGTAAAGTTGTTGGGAGAAATGGGAATCCACGAACCCTCATCCGCAACCTTTCCGCTCAACAACCTTCTATACTGATGCAGACGGAACTCAACCCATGGACCTTCTCTGGACACCCTGGCGCTTTGCCTACATCACCGCGGCGGACAGCAGTGAGCGCCCCGGCGTTCCCCCAAGCCTGGCAGCCTGGCCCGGCGACCACCACTGCGTCTTCTGCAACCTGATGGCGAGCATTGATTACGCAATTGCTCAGGGCATGAGTGCAGAAGAGGCTGAGGCTGCGGGCGGATTGGTTTATCGCGGCAAGCACTGCTTTGTTTGCCTGAACGCCTTTCCCTACACCTCCGGCCACGTGATGGTGATGCCCTACGCGCATCTGGACCGGCTGGCCGACTTGCCCGCCGCAACCGCCCACGAGCTGATCGAGCTGGCGCAGCGCACCGAGCAAGTGCTGGAGAAGCTCTACCATCCGCAGGGCCTCAACTTTGGCATTAATCTGGGCCAGGCCGCCGGCGCCGGCGTCCAAGGCCACCTGCACCTGCACGCCCTGCCCCGCTGGTCCGGCGACACCAACTTCATGACCACGGTCGCCGAGACACGCATCCTGCCCGAAGAGCTGGAGACGACGTGGAAGCGGATGCGGGCGGCGTTTGGGGAAAAGCGGGGTTAGCTGAGTTGGTCGCTTTCCGCTACTCTGCCGCTCTATTCTCGTCGGCTCCGGCTGCCAGCGCTAGAAACTCCAGCCCCTCAATTTCTTGGATCGATTTCCCTGCGATTCCCTGCAAATCTCCGTACATTCCAACCGTGGCGTTCATGACTCTCTCAATCTGTTCGGAACGCTTTGCCCACTGCTTCATGATCGCCTTTCGCTCTTTATCGAGGTCGTCTTGCATATACGAGAACGCCTCAACGATGGCCTCGACACGCTGACGGAAGCGCGGTCCGGTGAGGTACTGGTAGACCATTTCGGCCTTTGTCTGCTGCCCTTCATTGATGAGCCGGGCGGTACTGACTTCGAGGAGCGTGTTGCGGAGCATGGTTGCGACCGGAATGATGACACGCGGGTGGGCGACCCATACTCCTTCGATCACATCGAAGGTCTCTACGCCCTCTGGGAGGGCCTGGGAGATGAGAATGGAAATTTCGGCTTTCGCAGTACGCTGGTCCTCGCGCAGCTTGGCGAGCCAGCTGTTGCTCCAGTTCTTAGTGCGCTTGCACTCCCAGAGAATGGTTCCGGCCATTACACCTGCCTGGCTTACGACCCGCTGAAGAGTGTCGCCGCCAAATTCTCCCTTGGGAACAGGTTCTATGGTGTCGTATGGAAACTTGATACGGAGCAGGCTCTCCAATTCTAGCTCCTGGACCTCACCTTGTAGCTGCTGAGAACCCTGCTCTGCTTTCCTCTGCAACTCTTCAATGGTTCGCTGCATGGAAGCGATCTTCTGATCTCTTTCGGCTACCTTGAGCCGCTCCGCATCCTCTGCTTCCCGTTTGGCCTGTGTGCGTACTTCGGTGAGATTCTCCTGAACCCGCTTCTCGACGGTCAAATCAAGTTCCCTTTTGGCATCATCCAATTCGCGCTGTTTCTTGATGAGTTCCGCCTGTGCCTTCTGCGCCACGGTCAGCTTGCGGTTGTTCTCTTCGAGAACTTCCTTGAGTCCTTCTACCTCTCGGTTCTTCGCCTCGATCTCGGACGCGCTCGCGAGCTTAGCCTTTCTAGCCTCTTCGGCAACAATCCGAATTCGCTCGGCCTTCAATTGCTCAGCGACCTGCTCGGCAATCTCCTGGTCCAGTTTGTGTCTCGCATCGGTGACTTTCTTTTCCTTTTCGCGTAATGCTTCTTCGCGTTGCTCAATTTCTTTGTCCTTTTGTGAGAGTTTCCTCTCGTATTGTTTGCGGGTCGCCTCAAGCAATGGGGCTGCGATTGATTCCGTAAGAGGAATCTCGGCTTTGCACTTCGGGCAGGTAATTGTCGGTTCAGCGATCATGGTCATATCAGACTCCAGCGGATGCGAAATTGCATCTCCCCATGGTTTCAGCGGTACCTCTTTCGCCTAATATACGCCTTTTACCTGTGGTATTTCAGTCATTTTTTGCGGGTTTTTTATTCCCTGTTCCCTATTCCCTATTCCATTGGTTCCCCTCGCCTTTACACCCCCCTCATCGGCCCGGTAGACTTGAATTTCGGGGCCATGCGCATTTTTTCGGGCGTAGTGGTTGTGCTCCCCTGCCGCGACCCGGTAGGCTGGGCAGGCGGAGCCTGAGCAGGCAAGCCCCGGAGAGATTCCCAAGTTGAAGAAAATCATGAGGAGAAACACGCATGGCCGTTGAAGAAAAAGTCAAACAGATCATCGTCGAGCAGTTGCAGGTGGACGAGGCCGAAGTCACCCCCGGCGCCAGCTTCCAGGAAGACCTGGGCGCGGATTCGCTGGACGTAGTCGAGCTGGTAATGCAGTTCGAAGAG
>Ga0181521_10000603_pt1 | contig 44508 bp, 35 predicted proteins | sample PEATcosm2014_Bin_32_FD_119764 | JGI IMG/M metagenome (GOLD analysis project Ga0181521, IMG submission 119764) | Peatland microbial communities from MTU Mesocosm Facility, Houghton, MI, USA - PEATcosm2014_Bin02_60_metaG | ecosystem: Environmental > Terrestrial > Soil > Wetlands > Peat | place...
ACGGCGGTGTTGTCTTCATGGGCGGCGGCCAGCAGGAGTTTGCGGATGTTCTGGTCGTCCATGCTGCCGGAGACCACGCGGCGGCGGGTTTCGTCGAAAGCGATCTGTACGCGGCCGGCGGAATCGGGCTGCACGGAGCGGACCGTGGCGAAGACGTCTTCCGCCAGGGGACCGCCGGCGGCGGGAGAGGACATGCCGGGAAGCGAGCCCGTGAAGCGGGCGGCGAAGAAACCGATAGCCACCAGGGCCACGGCTCCGGCCGGCTGGCGCAGGCGTACGGCGCCGCCGAAAGTAGCATGCAGGGCTTCCAGGAAAAGCGTCCAGGGGCCTTTTTCGGGCGAGCGGAGGAGCGGCGCGCCGCCCTGCACGGCGGCCATCAGATCGGCGCGGCAATCGGCCAGCAGGCGCGGGGGAATATCGGCGCGCTGCCGGTCGAAGGCGGCGGCCAGCGTGCGCTGGCGGTCCATTTCGCGGGAGCAGGCGGGGCATTCGTGCAGGTGCGCTTCGACGCGGTCTTCTTCCTCGGGCGGGAGCTCGCCGTAAAAATAGAGCGGAATGAGTTTGGAAACCGAATCGCAAGTCATAAAAAATCTCCTAACACGGAACGCATTTTCTGGGTTGCCCGGAAGAGGCAGTTTTTGGCGGCTTCCTCGGTGGTGCCCAGCATTTCGCCGATCGTGCGCAGGCGCAAACCCTGGTAGTGGCGCAGCTCGAAGACCATGCGCTCGCGAGGGCTGAGATCGCCCAAAGCGTCCTCGATGCGCTGCTGCAACTGGCGGTTGAGCAGGGCGCGCTCGGGGTCGGCTTCGGCGGCGTCTTCCTCGAAGCTGTCGAGACGGTCGATGGGGCCTTCGGCGGTTTCCACTACGGCGGACTCTTCCTTTCGCACCTTGCGTTTGCGCAACTGATCGAGACAAATGTTGGTGACAATCCGATACAGCCAGGTATGAAAGCTGCAGTCGAAGCGGAAGGCATGGAGGTTGCGGTAGACCCTGAGGAACGCCTCCTGGTAGACGTCGCGGGCGTCCTCGGGCGAACGCAGCAGATTCATGGCGAGACGAAGCACACTCTGGTCGTAGGCGCGGACCAAACGCTCGAAGGCGTCGTGATCGCCGCGCTGGGCTGCCCGGATCAGCGAATCAACTTGTGGACTCAATCGGGTCCCAACCATGCCGGCCGCACTCTGCGCCATAAACCCGCGCGCCGCTACCGCGCCACCAACCCCCGTCTCATCTGTCTATGGTATTCGACGCGCGTTCGGCGGTTCCGTCTCGCCGGCGGGCGCAGAGTTGTAAGTCATAGAAACTACGAACCCAAAATCCCCAATTTCTTGCCCACTTTTTGAAAGGCCTCGAGGGCGAAGTCCAGCTCCTCGCGCGTATGCGTGGCGGCGACGATGGTGCGGACGCGCGCCTTGCCCTTGGGCACGGTGGGGAAGCCGATGCCGGTGGCCAGCACGCCGGCTTCGAAGAGCTCGCGCGAAAGCTGGTGCGCCAGGGCGGCTTCGCCCACCATAACGGGGGTAATGGGAGTCTCGCTCATTCCCGTATCGAATCCCGCCGCTTGCAGGCCTTGTTTGAAATAGCGCGTGTTCTCCCACAGCCGGTCGATGCGCTCCGGCTCCTCTTCCAGAACGTCGAATGCCGCCAGGCAGGCCGCGGCCACGGCCGGGGGATGGGACGTCGAAAAAAGGAAAGGGCGCGCGCGATGGTACAGAAACTCGATGAGGTCGCGGCTGCCGCACACGTAGCCGCCCAGCACCCCTATGGCTTTGGAGAGGGTGCCGACCTGGATGTGCACGCGGCCGTGCAGGCCGAAGTGATCGATGGTGCCGCGGCCATTTCGTCCCAGGACGCCGGAAGCGTGGGCGTCGTCCACCATCATGATGGCGCCATGGCGCTCGGCCGCCTCGACCAGCCCGGGCAGCGGTCCGATGTCGCCATCCATGGAGAAGACGCCGTCGCTGATGAGCAGTTTCCGTCCGGGGACGCTCGCCAGCTCCGCCAGAATCTTCTCCGCCGCGGCGGTGTCCTTGTGCGGAAAGACGTGGATCTTAGCTTTCGAAAGTCGGCAGCCATCGATGATGCTGGCGTGGTTCAGCTCATCGGAAACGATGTGATCTTCGGGCGTGAGAATGGCCGCGACGGTGCCGGCATTGGCCGCGAAGCCGGATTGAAAGACCACGCAGGCTTCCACATCCTTGAAAGCCGCGATGCGCTCTTCCAGTTGCAGGTGCAGCGCCATGGTGCCCGAAATGGTGCGCACGGCGCCGCTGCCCACGCCGAAGCGGCGGACGGCATCCAGCGCGGCCTGGCGCAGCTTGGGATGGGTGGTGAGGCCGAGGTAGTTGTTGGAGGCGAGGTTGATCACCTCCTTGCCGTCGAAGCGCGCTTCCGCGGCGCTTTCCGATTGCAGCACGCGCAGCCGCTGGTAAGTGCCCTGGCGCTTCCATTCCTCGAGCTGCTCGGTTAGGTATGCAAGTGGGTTGGCCATAACTTTTCAGTCTAGCGCCAGGAAGGGTGGGGCTTCGCGGCGGGGAGTGGGTGGATTTACCGTTACGCACGGCGGTTGACGGAAGGGCGGCGGCGGGCACGCCTGCCGGCATTCGCAATGGGCGTTATACGGCGCACTGGTAGGGTAGCAGGTCCTGCAAACGCCGCCGGATGATAGGTATGCCGTTACGGAAAACTGGCTGGACCTGATGGCGACGCAGCCGTCCATGACTGCGGAACACCCGATAATGGATTTGATGGGGCTACCGGGTCCACAAGAAGCCGAGCCACGAAGGCACCACTATGTACCGAGGTGCTGGCTGACAGGATTTACGGAGAACGGCGAAAAAGACGGAAGATTGTGGGTCACCGATTTCTCCCGTCAAAAGCAATGGCCTAGCACGCCGGATAACGCGGGTCACATTCGAGACTTCTACCGCCTCTCCGATCCGGCACCCGATCCCGTTGTTGTGGAGAAGTTCTTCTCGCTACTGGAAGATCGGGTAGCACCTCTGCTGAAGAGCATCGATCGGGAGCGAAGGCAGCCAGACACCGACGAATTGGATGCTCTGCTGCATTTCATGGCGTATCAGTGGGTTCGGGTTCCCCGCTTTCGGCCATTCGCGCTTGAGATTCTGGATCGGATTACGCGAGAGAGACTTGCGAAAGAACTACAGAGTCGCGAGACGTGGCTTGCGGCGTTGAAGCAAGCGGGGATGGACCCAGATGCCCCCGGTGCCGAGTATGAGGGAATGAAGAGGTTTTTCGAATCCCGTGAGTGGAATATTACGGCGGAGACTGACTGGTACATGCAGAGAGCGTTCAAGGATGCGGAGGGCGTCCTCGACCGCTTGCGGGAACGCTACTGGGGAATATCGTTCACTGATCAAGGAAGGCTCATCGCATCCGATAATCCCGTCGTGCTGGAGGGGGACAAAGGCCAGATGGTCGGCTTTAAAAATGCGGAGTTCGTGTTATACCCGGTGAGCCGCCATGCGTTCCTGAGTGGGACCTTGGAACGAATGAAGAGGCCCGTGGAAAACTTCAAGTATTTCGCGAGCTTGAACACGATGATGCTGCTCGGAGCGGATGCCCAAGTCTATTCACACGTATCGGATTTCAGTTGGCTTGATGAGAATCGAGAACATCAGACTGACTGGCGACTGTTTTCGAAAGGCCGGTTTTGAGCAGACGATGGCTGTTCCTGACCTCTCGCTATCCAGCGGATCGCCGTTGAATCAACGCCGGTATCCAAGAAAACACGTGACCGTATTGTCGCCAATCCTGAGGTTGGTCCCGCAGAGCTTAGTTTTCGAACAACGACTTTGGGAGTTCGGACTGTCGAATGATACTCCGCAGTGTGCCGCGCCGGACAGGGTCGTGAAGGGGCACAGGAACGGTTATCGTCGAGCCCTGCCAACGCTTTTGCATGATTCGGTGGCTGCCCTGCTGCCGGACGGCGGCAAACCCGTGTTGTTCGAGAATCCGACAAACCTCTGAGCCCGAAAGGACCCGGAGTCTACCCAATCGGCACCTCGACCTGAGTGACAAAAACCTCATCATGGAGGCGGCGGGCGACCTCGGAAGGGGCGGCTGTTTCGAAAAACAGCGTTAGCGCCTCGATCAGATTGACACGGGCGTCTTCAATCGAAATGCCTTGGCTCGCAATGTCAAGTTCGGGGCACAACGCAACAAAACCGTCGTCCTCACGTTCGATAATCGCGGTCAAGCGTTGCGCTGCCTTCATGATCCGAGTCTACACCAGTTCAACTGGACGAAAAGTCGCCTGCGATTCCTTGTGCCAGGCACCGCGAGGGACAGCGCACAAGACGGCGGGTCAGGCGCTACACAGGAAGTGCTTGGCCCACTCGTCTTCCGGGAAGTCATGGATAGAGCTGGAAGGCCTGCGGGCCGTCCGCTACCGGAACATAGACGAAGATTCTGTCAAACACGCCCACTGCCCCATAGATTTTTGCCGCTGCCGTTTTCCCCGCCTCCGTATAGCCGGTGCCGATGCCGAGAACTGGCGAGTTGTAGATGAATGCTTTATCGTAATGCACCAGCAGATGAAACATGCACCAGCAGATGAAACTCGGATACACCGGTCGGTTTCGCAGCATATTTCGTTGTTCGTGCCGTTACGCATTGGACGAGCGCGTCTACCATCCAGTCAGGTGAATACGCGCCGCCCCTCGCAGGAAAGGTGAGCCAGTGCAGCCCACGCTTTCGCATGGTGGAAGCCAAGGCAGGCCTACGTGGCTGTGAGCGAGGTCTAGAAAAAACCATATGGACGAGAAGTCGCCGTTGCTGATCTTGACGGGCCGAGCACACCCGGAGCTGCGTCAGATGGCGAGACGGGCGTTATCCGTCAGGTTGCCAGGAATGCGAAAGTGTCCATTCTTCGTCCTACTCCGATTTGAGAGAAGCCATGTCGATCGAGAAGCGGTACTTCACATCGGACCTGAGCAGTCTCTCGTAGGCTTCGTTGACCTTCTGGATCGGGATCACCTCAACATCCGCCGTGAGCTTGTGCGCTCCGCAAAAGTCCAGCATCTCCTGGGTCTGGGGGATGCCGCCGATATTTGAGCCAGAGAAACTGCGGTTGCCGAAGATGAGGGAAAAGGCGGAGACGCCCAGAGGCTTCGGAGGAGCGCCAACGATGGTGAGGTTGCCGTCGAGCGCCAGCAGGTTGAGATAGGCGTTGATGTCGTGATCGGCGGAAACGGCGTCGAGGATGAAGTCGAGACTGCCCGCGTGCTTCTGCATCTCGTTGGCGTTGCGGGAAACGACAACTTCGTCGGCGCCGAGCCGGAGCGCGTCGTCCTTCTTGTTGGGTGACGTGGTGAAGACAACCACGTGCGCGCCGAGCGCATGAGCGATCTTCACGCCCATGTGACCCAATCCGCCGAGGCCGACCACGCCAACCTTCTTGCCCTTGCCGACGCCCTGGCGACGCATGGGCGAGTATGTGGTGATACCAGCGCAGAGCAGCGGCGCCGCCCCAGCGAGAGGGAGATTGGAAGGGACGCTCAGCACGAAACGTTCATCGACGACGATGCTGCCGGAGTAGCCGCCATAGGTGACGCCTCCGAGGTGATTGTCCGGGGAGTTGAAGGTGAGCCTCAGGTTCGGGCAGAAATTCTCAAGTCCAGCTTTGCACCGGGGGCAGGTGCGGTCAGAGTCGACCAGGCAGCCGACCGCAGCGAGGTCGCCCGGCTTGTACTTCGTAACGGCCGAGCCGATTTTGGTGACCCGCCCGACGATCTCATGGCCGGGGACAATCGGGTAGACAGTGGGCATGAACTCGCTCCACTCGTTGCGGACCGAATGGAGATCGGAGTGGCAGATTCCGCAGAACAGGATTTCAATCTGGACGTCGTGTTCGGTTGGATCGCGCCGCGCGATCCTTGTGGAGGCAAGCGGCGATGCCGCACTCGTAGCGGAGTAAGCCTTCGTGTTGTACATAAGTTTTTCCTTCTGCTGGTTTCTTTTCGGCCTTCAGTCAGGCCTCATATTGTTCGTCGGTGACCTGTTCCATCCAGTCGGCGGCCTTGCCGTCAAGCTGCTCCTGAATGGCGATATGAGTCATCGCCGTGGTTGGCGTCGCCCCATGCCAGTGCTTTTCAGAGGGCGGAATCCAGACCACATCACCCGGCCGGATCTCCTCGATCGGCCCGCCCCAGCGCTGTACCAGGCCACAGCCGGCCGTCACGATCAGGGTCTGACCGAGCGGGTGGGTATGCCATGCCGTACGCGCGCCGGGCTCGAAGGTGACACTGGCGCCGAAAGCACGCGCCGGAGCGGGCGGGTTGAACAGCGGGTCAACGCGCACCGCACCGGTAAAATACTCTGCCGGCCCTTTGCCGGAAGGCTGTGAACCGCTTCGTTTGATCTCCATTTCTTGAACTCCTTCGCGTGGCCGCTCAGCGGCCGGTCATCTGCTCCAGCTTTTCGGGGTACCGGGCGCCTTGCACCGTGATCTCTGAAGCGGCGTTCTCGATGTCACGCAGATCGTCCGGCGTGAGTTCGACTGAAACTGCCCCGATGTTTTCGTCCAGGCGATGCAGCTTCGTGGTGCCTGGGATCGGTACAATCCACGGCTTCTGGGCCAGCAGCCAGGCGAGCGCGATCTGAGCAGGTGTCGCCTTCTTTTGTTCCCCGATGCTGGCGAGCAGATGAATTAACGCCTGATTTGCCTTGAGAGCCTCCGGCGTGAAGCGAGGCAGGGTGCTGCGGAAGTCGGAGCTGTCGAACTTCGCATCTTCGCCGATCTTGCCCGTGAGGAAGCCCTTGCCCAGCGGGCTGTACGGGACAAGGCCGATTCCGAGTTCCTCAAGGGTCGGTATGACTTCCTTCTCCGGAGTCCTCGTCCACAGCGAGTATTCGCTCTGGAGAGCAGTGACCGGCTGGACTGCATGTGCGCGGCGGATCGTTTGCACTCCTGCTTCGGAAAGGCCGAAGTGCCTCACCTTGCCTTCCTGAATCAGGTCCTTCACCGCTCCAGCTACATCTTCGATCGGCACGTTCGGGTCAACCCGATGCTGATAGAGCAAGTCGATAACATCAACCTTGAGCCGCTTGAGCGAGCCCTCGGCGGCTTGCTTGATGTGCTCTGGCCTACTGTTCAGGCCCGGCGCACCCTTCATCCCGCGGGGATCGAAATCAGGACTGAGGTCGAACCCGAATTTGGTGGCGATCACCACTCGGCCACGGAAGGGAGCGAGAGCCTCGCCGACGAGCTCTTCGTTCAAGAACGGGCCGTAGACCTCGGCAGTGTCGAAGAATGTGATGCCGCGTTCGACGCCTGCCCGGAGAAGAGAGGTCATCTCCTGCTTGTCTTTGGGCGGACCGTAAGAAAAGCTCATTCCCATGCAGCCGAGCCCGAGAGCCGATACTTCCAGGCCGCTATTTCCAAGTTTGCGCTTCCGCATTGTTTCTCCTTCGGAACTGTTTCCCTCATCTCCAGGTTAGGGTCGAGCGCCATTGAAGCGGTATCCTGATCCTTCCGATTTATTGCCTATTTCTCTTGCACTGTTGATCCACGCACAGAGCCAGCGGTTATCCTAGGGTGGAGGAGAGGAAATCGTTACCATGAAAAACCACAGAGGACACGCCACTCCGCCGCCAGATCGAGCACGTGAATTGCGGGCTGAGCTGGCTCGCAAGATTGCCTCGTTCATTGGCTCAGCAGAGAGCCGGGCAACGGATATTCCCGGGCTGATGCTCCACCGGCGGACCGCCCCTACGGCTCCGTGCTCAATGACTTACGAGCCGAGCGTGACCGTGATCGCCCAAGGGCGAAAGCGGGTAGACCTCGGCCGAACCACTTTCATCTACGATGCCTCGCGATTCCTGCTGACGTCGGTCGATTTGCCGGTCGTCAGCCGGGTGATCGAGGCAAGTGAAGAGGTGCCCTGCCTGGCGTTGTCGCTGAAACTCGAAATGCCCGTGGTCCGAGAGCTTCTCAGCCGGGAGGGGATTCGGGTGGCTGATGCGCCGTCTGACAGCCCTGCGATGGCGACCGGTGAGACCACGATGGAATTCCTGAGTGCATGCTGCCGGCTCGTGGACCTGCTGCGCACGCCGCAGGACGTTCCGTTTCTCAGCGGCCTGATTCAACGCGAGATCATCTACCGAATCCTCGGCAGTGCGGGGGGAGCACGCCTTCGAGCGATTGCAACGCTAGGAGAGCAGAGCCACCGAACGGCAAAAGCGATCACCTGGATCAGGGCGAACTATGCGAAGCCGCTCCGGGTGGAAGATCTCGCAGAAATCGCGGGCATGGGCGTGTCCACGCTGCACCATCATTTCCGGGTGCTGACCGCCATGAGCCCTCTTCAGTACCAGAAACAGCTTCGGTTGCAGGCGGCGCGGGGACGCATGCTCATGGATGGTCTGGACGCCGCCAGTGCGGCCTTTGAGGTCGGATACGAAAGCGCCAGCCAATTCAACCGCGAATACAGCCGTTTCTTCGGTCAACCACCGATGCGGGATGTTCGGACCCTTCGCTCTCCAAGCGCTCCGCAATTGGAGTCGGTCAGTGGTCGGTAAAGCGCGATCTTATCGTGTGTTCCGGGTGAGTCGTCGGCACTCGGAGCTCAAATGAACGTATAGTCCCCGGCCCGCTGAACTGCCTGCCGCCGGTACCCTGCCGGCGATTTTCCGCAGCTCCGTGGGCTGGGAAACGCCTGCTGGCAATTGAAACCGAACCTCTCCTTAGCCGCGTCGCACTTTCCGCCACACCCAATATCCCGCCAGCAACACCGCCGCGCCGATGGTCGCGTGTACCATGTAATGGTCGACGGTCTTCTGCACCGATTGCCAGCGCTCGCCCAGAAAGTAGCCCAGGCCGATGAAAGTGCTCACCCACAGGAACCCGCCGCTGTAAGCGAAGAGGGCGAACTGGTGCGGCTCCACATCGCTCATGCCGGCGGCGTAGGCGGTGAGATGGCGCACGCCGGGCACGAAGTAACCGAAGGTGAGACCCCAATGCCCCACGCGTGCAAACCAGGCGTGGGCTTTATGGATGTGTTCTTCGGTGATGCGCACGTACCGGCCGTAACGGCGAATCAACTTGATGCCGAAGATGCGGCCCAGCCAGTAGCTGATGGTGATGCCGCAAGTGCTGCCGGCGAAGGCGGCGGCAAAGGCCAGGGGCAGCGAGAGATGTCCCTGGTAAACCAGGTAGCCGGAAAAGGTGAGCAGGGTTTCGTCGGGCACGGGCAGCCCCACGATGCCGCACGTCAGCAGCAGAAAAACGGCCAGATAGCCGTACTGCGCGATCCACCCGAAAACGTGCTGTTCCACTCCGTTCTCAAACCACCAGCGCGGTGATGTCAACGGGGGTGCGCGCGCCGCCGATGATCACCAGGCCGGATTCGGTGACGTGGTGGTGCTTACGGTCCGCTTCGAGATCGTAGCCGACAACGGCGTCTTCGGGGATGCGCACATTCTTGTCGAGAATGGCGCGGCGGACCTTGGCGCGGCGGCCGATGTCGCAGTTGTCCAGGATCACGCACTCGTCGACGGAGGAGCCGGAATGAACCTTGACGCCGCGTCCCAGCACGGAATTGCGCACCATGCCGCCGGAGAGAATGCAGCCGCCCGAGACGATGGAATCGATGGCCTGGCCGCGGCGGTCTTTATCGTCGAAGGTGAACTTGGCGGGCGGATCGGGGTAGCTGGCGCTGCGCAAGGGCCACTCGCGATTATAAAGGTTGAGGGCGGGGCTGACGGAGCGCAGATCCATGTTGGCCTCGTAGTATGCCTCGATGGTGCCGACATCGCGCCAGTAAGGTTCGGCGCCGGCCGGTTCGCCGGGAATGCGGTTGGTCTGAAAATCGTAGGCGAACATGTTGGAGTTGCCCGCCAGTTTGGGCAGAATGTCGCGGCCGAAATCGTGGTTGCTGTTCTCCTCGTTGGCGTCGTCGTGGAGCAGGCGGAGCAGGGTGCGGGTGGAGAAAATATAGTTCCCCATGGAGGCGAAGACGCGCTCGTGGTCTCCGGGCATGGTGGGAGCGTCGGGGTTCTTTTCGTGGAAGGCGAGAATGCGGCCGTCGTCGGCGGCTTCGATGACGCCGAATTCGGAGGCGTGTTTCTTATCCACGGGAATCGCGGCCACGGTGACCTCGGCGGATTTCAGCACGTGGTAGTCGATCATGTTGGTGATGTTCATGCGGTAGATGTGATCGCCGCCGAAGATCGCCACTACGTGCGGATCGCTCTGTTCCACCAGGTTGATGTTCTGGTAGATGGCGTCGGCCGTGCCCTGGTACCAGGTTTCGCCGGGGGAGCGCATCTGGGCCGGCACCGGGATGACGAACTGGGTGTTGAGCAGGCTTCCGAACTGCCAGCCTTCGCTGAGATGCTGCAGCAGGGACTGGCTGCGGAACTGGGTGAGGACGTAGACCGAGTAGATGCCGGAATTAATAAAATTGCTGAGCACGAAATCGATGATGCGATATTTGCCGCCGAAGGGCACGGCCGGTTTGGCCCGTTCCCTGGTGAGCGGATACAGCCGCGTCCCCTTACCGCCGGCCAGTACGATTCCCAGCACTCGTATACGCATAGGCTTCGACCAAGCCATATTGTTCCAGCTAAACGGCGGAATTGGCAAGCGGAAAAACAAGGGGACGGGCCGGGAGGCCTGTCCTACTTCACCGTTAACGTCACCTGAGAGGGATACTCCCGCGAGTGATGGATCGCGTTATGCGCCACCACGCCCTTGACTTCGTCGTAGTTGTTCCCGCCGGTATTCATATTGCGGTCGAAGCGCGGGAAATTGCTGCTGGAGATTTCGATGCGGATGCGGTGGCCGGCCGGGAAAAAGTTGCTGGTGGTCATGGGTTGGATGGTCACCTTGTAGATTTTGCCCGGCTCCATCCACACCGGCGGCTGCTCGTAGCCGTCGCGGTAGCGCAGGCGCTGGATGGTTTCGTCGAGATTGTAAGCCGTGCCGTCCGGATAGACGTCCACCAGCTTGACGGTGACGTCGGTGTCCTTCACGTCGGAGGATATATATAAGGTTGCGCCGATGGGGCCGCTGGCCTCGATGCCTTCCTTGAGAGGCTCGGAGGTGTAGACCAGGATATCCGCGCGGGCTTCCATTTTGCGCTGGTCGAAGGCGCCGCCGGTGACGGCATTGCCGGTGCAGCAGACGTTGCCGCCGTAGGAGGGCACGGGGTTCATGGGGTCGTAGGTGAAGCCGTCGGAGCGGTCGGCGGATGGAGCGGCGGCGGCCAGGGCGCCATCCCCAGTGAGGCTGTTGGCTTGGCCGCCGCTGGCCAGGAAGAAGGTCATGGGATGCGAGCCTCGCGGCGGCCAGGTGTCCGAGGACTGCCATTTATTGACGCCCATGGTGTAGTAGCGGACCTTGGGCATGTTTTCCAGGACGTGGTTGTCTTCGCCCTTCAGGAAACGATCGAACCAGCCGTAGGTGAGCTCGGAGTAATCCAGGCGGGCATCGCCCATATCGCGCTCGCCGACGATGGTCTGTTGGGTGGCGCGCGTGTAGCCGCAGTGCAGCGTGGGGGCGATCACGGCGTACTGCTCATTGGCAATATCGGGGCGGGCGGTTTTGCGGACGTAGTTGTACGCCGCCAGGTTGGGGCCGATCGAGACATCGTACCAGGACATGAACCAGAAGCCGGGGACGTTGATGGGCATGTCGTCATGCCACAGGCCGCCGCGATACCAGTCGGGCGAATTGGGCGTGCGCTTGATCATGGCGCCGCCGGTGGAGACTTCCATGCGGTCGGCGAAGATGCCGCGCGGGCCGTTGACCGCCTTGATGATGTCCATTTCGGGAAGGTATTGCAGGGCCTTGGCCCAATCCACGGGCGGCATGGAGGGAGCCAGGTCGAAGAGCCGCGAGGCGGCGATCAGGTCCTGCTGCGAGGTGTTGGGCGGGAACATGGGGCGCACCTGGTTCTGCTCGCCGTAGATCCAGGCAATGAAGAGCATCTGGACGGCGCCGCCGCGATACCAGTTGCCCTGTTCGTAGTACGGCTTGACGCGGCCCACGCCGGCGCCGAAACCTTGCGGAATCATGGCGGCGAAGGCGGGGTTGCCCTGCGCGGCCACGCCCAGTTGCCATTCGGCGGTGGAAGAGCATCCGATGGTTCCGACTTTGCCGTTGGACCAGGGCTGCGCAGCCATCCAGGAGATGGCGTCGGCGCCATCCGTGAGGGGCGCGCCGAGAATATCGTAATTGCCTTCGCTGAAGAAATGGCCGCGCTCGTTCATCTCCACGTAGGCGTAGCCGCGCTTGACGGCCGCGAGCTCCGCCGTCATGTCGCGCGGCACGCCGTTCCTGACGTCCCAGAAATTGAAGTTGTAGGGCGTGCGGACGAAGACGATGGGGACTTTCCCGGAAGCGTTTTTGGGGCGATAAACATCGGCGGCCATACGCTTACCGTCGCGCATGGGGACCATGACTTTGCGCTCGATGACGGCGATGGATTCCAGTTCCTTTTCGGCGGCGTTGCGCGCGGCGATGGCTTGCGGAGTGAGGGGCGCGTTGGGTTGCGCGAAGAGGGCGGGTGCGAGGAGCAGGGCGTAGAACGCCCGGATGGGTTGCATAGAGGAATAGTGTATCGGAAAAAGGAAGGCTCTACCCCGCCTTGGTCCCCTGGATTCCCGCTTCCTGCACGGGCCCGCGGCGCTGGATGCGAAACCCGCACTGCCGCGCGAGCGTCTCGAATTCCTCCGGCAGCACCAGGCGAAAGCGCAGATCGAGCGTGGAAATGCCGGCTAGTTCGCGCGTCATTTCAAGCGACGGCACTTCCGTTGTGAGGAGATGCAACTGGCCGTCCCGGATGCGGTAGGGCAGCACGCGCCAGCGCCACACGGTCTCCCCCGGCAGGGCGCGCGTGGCGGCGCGGTCCACTTCGCCGGCTGCGGGCGCGCCCAACGGAATTCCCGCCTGGTTGCTCAGCGCGCGATACAAATCCGCTTGCGTCAGCTTGCGGCCGGTAATCAGGTACTCGCCCAGCCGGACGCGGTCCGGCTTGGCCGCGATGGCGGCTTCCAAATCTTCCCTGGGAAGCGCGCGCATGCGCACCAGCAGCTCGCCCAGGAGCAGCCGCTTCTCTTCCACGGCGGGATAAGCGTGCTCCGTTTTGTTCCACGCCAGCGCGCGATTGCGCCATGCCGCCGCGAAGAACTGGCGCAGCGCCACCACGGTGGCCAGCCAGTTCAGCGCGTTTCCCCAGAGCATCCGCATGGGCACGCCCGCGGCGAACCGCCAGCCGTACACGGCGGCGCCGGAGCGCGCGCGAAAAGCCATCTGCACCATGGAAAGGGCCAGCAGCGCCGCACAAGCCGGCGCCAGCCAGGGAGGCATCGCCGAGCCCATCCGCCAGCCGGCCAGGCCGCACAGAAACAGGCCGTTGGCGAAGGGCGAGAGCAGGTTGCCCACCAGCCCCTTGCGGTCGCGCCAGAACCAATACACCTGGCGCCAGGGCGCGCGCCAGCCGTGTTTCTGCCAACCCTGCAGGGCGATTCCCGCCACCCAGCGGCTCCGCTGGCGCACCGCCGCGCGCCAGCGGCGGGGAAAATATTCGCGCGTAGCCACCGGGCCGGCGCCCGCGAAGCGCAGCGGGACGAAGATCTGGCGATAGCCCAAGGCATGCAGCGCGAAGCCGTTTTCGTAATCTTCGGTGAGGCATTCGGGAGCGAAAATGCGCCCCTGCCGGGTTTCCGCCAGGCGCTCGAGAGCCGCCCGCTCGAACCCCGTTCCCACGCCGTTGGAGGGCAGGAACCCGCCCATGCGCTGGCGCACCGGAATATCCTTGGTTTGAAATTCCGCGAATTCGTTGCAATACAGGCCGTGCGTCAGCTCGCCCAGCGGCGTAGGCAGGGCCAGCACGGGAATCTGCACCATCTGGTAGGCGCGCGAAAACCAGTTGATGAGCCGCGGGGCCTGGGGATGCACCAGGTCTTCGGCATCGTGCGTGATGACGATTTCAAAGCGCTTGCCGCTGCGCACCTCGTGCTCGAGCATGTGCGCCCAAACGGCATTCAGGCAATCGCCCTTGGAGGTAGGCCCGTCGCGCGGCACGATCGCGAGATGCACGCGCGGGTGCCGGCTCAGCACTTCCTTCACCGCCCGGAGGGTCGCGAAATCATTGCGATACACACCGGCGAAAACGTCGAAATTGGAATACTCGATGGCCGCCAGGTTGCGTTCCAACATGCGGCCGATCACACGATGCTCATTCCACAGCGGCACGAAAATGGCAATACGCCGCTCCACAGCCGCTTCCGTTTCGGCCTCGCTCGGCCAACGGAACGGTTTCGGAAACAACGAAACGAAGCCAATCAGGAGGTCGTCCAGGCCGCTCACCAGCATCCACAGCGCCAGCGCCGCCAGACCCCATGCCGCCCAATGATTCACGATTCCTTCGTACCTGAGATGGCTAGTCGCCAATGGGCGGGAAACTTCTCAAAGGAAAAAGGGGACATCCACATTTATCTCTGCGACAGCCCGCCCCCGGCTTCGAACTCATCGCATAATATCGGCATGGTACTGGAAACCCGGCGCCTCGTCCTGGACGCGTGGCGGATCTCCGACTGCGCCGCTTTCCGCCCCATCGCCACCCACCCGGAAGTGATGCGCTACGTCACCGGCGGCATCGCCTGGAGCGAAGAACAGATCCGCTGGTTCGTGGCGCGCCAGATCGACTTGTACCGCGCGCGCGGCTTCTGCCGCTGGAAGCTTCTGGAGAAGCCCGCCGGCGCCCTGATCGGTTTCGGTGGCGTGGGTTTCTGGCGCGACTCCCCGGACCCCGAAATCGGCTGGTGGCTCGACCGCTCCCATTGGGGCCGTGGCCTCGCCACAGAAGCCGCTGCGGCAGCCCTGCGCGACGCCTTCGAACGCGTGCGCCTGCCGCGCGTCATTTCCGTCGCCATGCCGGAAAACCGCGCCTCCATCCGCATCATGGAAAAAATCGGATTGCGGTTCGACGCCGGGTTCGAAAGCCAGGGCGTCCGCCTGGTGCGCTATGCGGCGGAGACAAACCTGCTACTCTAAAGCACCATGTCATCACTCAATGGAGATAAAGCGCGTTTTCACCGCGAGCGCAAAGGCAAGCTCGCCCGCCGAGAACGCAGCCAGGCCCTGCGCAAGAAGATCGCCAACCGTACTCCCGCGCGCCCCAGCGGCGCCCAGTTGTAACGCAGCTTCATTCTTCTCCGCGCGAACGGAAATCGCATATAGTGGAAAGATTCAGGAGGGCTATGCCTTTCCGTGCGGGCTTGCTTTTCGCAATGGGCGCCATCTTTCCACTCGCAACCGTGTTCGCGCAGACTCCCGCGCCGGTACCGCCCGACAACGAAATTCGCCGGATCCTGGCCGAGCGCATTGGCCCGGAAAACAACGGCATCGGCATGGTGGCCGGGGTGATCGAGCCGCAAGGCCGCCGCGTGGCCGCCTACGGCAGTCTGGCGAAAAACGATCGGCGCCCGCTCAACGGCGACACGGTCTTTGAGATCGGCTCCATGACGAAAGTCTTCACCTCGCTGGTCCTCACGAAGTACCTGCCGGCCGGCGTGAAAGTGCCCGAGCGCAATGGCCGCAAAATTACTTTCGCCGATCTTTCCACCCAGAGTTCCGGCCTGCCGCGCCTGCCGTCCAATCTCAATCCCAAGGATGCGACGAATCCTTACGCCGACTACTCGGTGGAACAGCTCTACCAGTTCCTGTCCGGCTACCAACTGACGCGCGACATCGGCGAGAAGTACGAGTACTCCAACCTGGGAGCCGGCCTGCTGGGCCACGTGCTGTCGCTGCGCGCCGGCATGGACTACGAAGCCATGGTCAAAACCCGCATCTGCGATCCCCTGGGGATGGCCAGCACGCGCGTGACGCTTTCGCCCGGCCTGAAAGCGCGGCTCGCCATCGGCCATAGCACAACCCTGGCGGCGGCGCCCAACTGGGACCTCCCCACGCTGGCCGGCGCGGGAGCCCTGCGCTCGACCGCCGACGACCTGCTCACCTTCCTGGCCGCCAACCTCGGCTACGTCAAGACGCCGCTGGCCGCCGCCATGGCCGCCCAAGTATCCATCCGCCGCCCCACCGGCGCCGCAAACCTGGAAATCGCTTACGCCTGGCACGTGCTGACGAAGGATGGAAACTCCATTATCTGGCACAACGGCGGCACCGGCGGATACAGCAGCTTCATGGGTTTCGATCCGCAGCGCCGTACCGCCGTGGTGGTGCTCTCCAACATCGCCACGCCCCCGGGCCCGGACGATATCGGCCGCCACCTGCTCGACGCCAGTTACCCGCTGCTGAAAGTGAAACCTCCCGAGGAGCACCAGGAGATCACGCTGGACGCGAAACTATTGGATAACTATGCCGGCACTTACCGGATGGCGCCGAATGTCCTCATGACCATTTCGCGCGAGGGCGATCAGTTATTCGCGCAGCTTACCGGACAGCCTAAGTTCCCGTTGTTCCCGGAAGCGGCGACTCAGTTCTTTCTGAAAGTGGTTGACGCGCAGATTACCTTCGACACCGGCGGCGCGGGCAAAGCTACCGGCCTGACCCTTCACCAGGCCGGCAGGGACATGCCCGCCAAACGCCTGGACGAAGCCGAAGCCGGACAGGCCGCCGGGCAGATTGCGGCGCGCGCCGCCGCCATCGCCAAGCGATTTCAGGAACAAACCCAATCCCCGGGTACCGAAGCCGCCCTCAAGCGATCCATCGACGAGCTCCGCCGCGGCCAGCCCAATTACGACCTGATGACGCCGCAATTCGCCGCTGTCACGCGCCAGCAGTTGCCGCAAATGCAATCCACCGTCACCCAGCTTGGCGCCTTGCAATCGCTGGTTTTTAAAGGCGTCGGCCAGGGCGGAGCCGATATCTACGAAGGGAAGTTCGAGCGCGGCTCCACGGAATGGCGAATCCGGCTGGCGCCCGACGGGAAAACCGAAAGCAGCGCTTTTCGCGCGCAGTAGCCGCCTGAAGGGTGTGGCGCGCACCCTGGTTCCGGCCAAAGCGCGCCGGCACGGCCACCTTCGCGGGCGGCGGCTTACTCCACCGCCGCCAGTTCGCGAAAGGCCCGTCCCTGCGATTCGGCCACGCCGCTGTGGGTAACATACCCGTTGTACGTGTTGACGCCTTCGCGCAGCCCGGCGTGACGCTCGCACGCGCCTTCCAGCCCGTGGCTGGCTAAGTCCAGTAAGTAAGGAAACGTGGCGTTGGTCAGCGCCAGCGTGGAGGTGTGCGGGACGGCCGCCGGCATATTGGAAACGCAGTAATGCAGCACCCCGTCCACGAAGTAAACGGGCTCGGTGTGGGTGGTGGCGTGGGAGGTTTCGAAGCAGCCGCCCTGATCGATCGCCACATCCACCACCACGGCTCCGCGCCTCATATTGGCGATCATCTCGCGCCGCACCAGCTTGGGCGCCGAAGCGCCCGGAATCAAGACCGCGCCCACCACCAGGTCGGCCGTTTTCAGGGCTTCGCCAATGGTCCACGCGTTGGATGCCAGCGTCACCAACTGCCCGTTGAAGATATCGTCGAGCTCGCGCAGGCGGTTCAAGCTGCGGTCGATGATGGCCACGTGCGCGCCCAGCCCCAGCGCCATTTTGGCGGCGTTGGTTCCCACGATGCCGCCGCCCAGAATGATCACGTTGCCCGGCGCCACGCCGGGCACGCCGCCCAGCAGAATGCCGCGCCCGCCGCTGGGTTTCTCCAGATACTGGGCGCCCACCTGCACGCTCATGCGCCCCGCCACTTCGCTCATGGGCGTGAGCAGCGGCAGCGACCCGTCTTTCTCGCGGATGGTTTCGTAGGCCACGCCATTCACGCGCGCGGACAGAAGATGGTCGGTCAATTCGGGAAGCGGCGCCAGGTGAAGATAGGTAAAAAGGATCAGTCCCGGGCGAAAATAGGGATACTCCGCGGCCTGCGGTTCTTTGACCTTGACCACCAGGCCGGCCTTGCCCCAAACCTCGGCCGCGCTCTCCAGAATGTGGGCGCCGGCCTGCATGAATTCACGATCGGTAATCGAGCTTCCCTCACCGGCGTGGGTTTCCACCAATACCTCGTGCCCGGCCTCGCGCAGCGCCGTGACGCCGCTCGGGACCAGCCCCACGCGGGTTTCGTGGTCCTTGATTTCCTTCGGTACGCCGATGATCATGATGCCTCCCGCCATAGATTAACACCACTACATGGTGGTAGAACATGCTCTGGCGCTTTGGCCAACGTTAGCCTGCTCGCCCGGCGAAATGAGTCGCAAGCGTGCGGACGCGGCACGTTGAGAACGTGCGCCACCTAGCATTCAGAGGCAGCCCGGCTACGATTCCATCACGATGGGAAATAGCTCGCGCGGCTCCGCCGCCGGCTTCTCGAGATCGAGGAAGCGGGGATCGAGCAGCCTGCCGGTATCGACATTCCCCATGGCGGCCAGCATGTTCTCCTTGAGCCGCGGATACTCCCGTTCGAGCCCCGCGAAGATGTCGCGCAGCGAGCGCCGCACGGCGCCGGTGCGCTGGGAACAGCCGCAGGGAATCACCGGGATGGCGAGCGATTCGGCGTAGGCGCGGGTGATGTCTTCGCCGACGAAGACCAGCGGGCGGATGAGCCGGTACTCGCGATTGCGCGACCAGGTAACCGGAGGCAGGGCGCCGAGCTTGCCGGTGAACATGGCGTTGCGCAGCAGCGCTTCGCAAAAATCGTCGGCGGTATGGCCAAAGGCGATCACGTTGGCGCCCAGGTTGTGGGCGATTTCGTAGACCGCCCGGCGGCGGAAGCGGCTGCACAGATCGCAGCCGTGATTGGGCTGTTCTTCGAGCAGGCGCAGGGAGGGGGAATCGCGGAAATACGTCCACTCGATGCCGCGCTGCTGGAGATACTCGCCCATGGGTTCGAAGGGCCGCAGGAATTTGCCTTGTTCGACGGTGAAGGCGCACAGGGAGAAATCGATCGGCGCGCGTTTTTGCAAAAGCAAAAGGGCTTCCAGCAGGGTTGCGGAATCCTTGCCGCCGGAGACCGCCACGGCTACGCGGTCGTCCTGGCGAATCATTTGAAAACGGGATATGGCCTCGCCGGTCTTGCGAAGCAGGGTTTTTTCCAGGTCCACTGAATCGATTATAGCTTTGCCCTTGCCGGTTACCCGTTTTTCACTTTAGCGCGAAGCGGATTTTCTCGGCCAGGTGGCTGGGAGCGTAAGGCTTCTGCAGGAAGCCGGAAACTTCGTAGCCTTGGAACAACGCCATGGTCTCGGTTTCGCTGTAGCCGCTCGATACCAGGATTTTTACTTCGGGGCGGATGCGGCGCAAATGCGGGAGAGCTTCTTCGCCGCCCATGCCCGGCATGCTGAGATCCAACAGGACGAGCGAGATCTCGCCGGGATGCCGCTGGAGTATCTCGACCGCCTGCGGGCCATCGTTGGCCACCAGAACTTCGAACCCATACATGGTGAGCGCCTTCGCCGCCAGGTCCCGCACGGCTTTTTCGTCGTCCACCACCAGCACGGCTCCCTCGCGCCGGCCGGCGGAGAGAGCCACGGCGGGCTTGGGTTGCGCGATTTCGCGCGCGGCGGGGAACAGGAGGGTGAAGCAACTGCCCCGCTGCGGGGCACTCTCGACCTGGATGGCGCCTTTGTGGCTACGGACGATGCCGCCGATGGCGGCCAGGCCCAGCCCGCGGCCGGTGAATTTGGTGGTGAAGAAGGGATCGAAGATCTTCGCCTGGGTGGCCGCATCCATGCCGCAGCCGGTATCGCGCACTTCCAGGAAAACATAGGCGCCGGGGGCCAAGCCGGCGGCTTGCGGATGGCGGCGGATATAGGAATCGTCGACGGCCTGGACGCCGGTTTTCACGGAGACAAGACCGCTGCCGCTGCCGATCGCCTCGGCGGCATTGATGACGAGATTCGTCAGGACCTGCTGCAACTGGCCGCGATCGGCTTCAATGCGCGGCAGATCGGGCGCGCAATCGAAATGCAGGGCGATTTTCCGGGGAACGGAGGGTCGAATCAGGCTGCCGATCTCCGGAATGAGCTGCGAGAGATCGATGCGTTCCAGGAAAAACCGGCCCTTGCCCGCATAAGCCAGCATTTGCCGGGTAAGATAAGCAAGCTGTTCGCCGGACTGAAGGATGGCTTGCAGAAAGCCGGCCGTATCGCCGCCGGGGTCCACACTATCCAGAGCCAGGCTGGCGTTGCCCACCACCCCCACCAGGAGATTGTTGAAATCGTGCGCGATGCCGCCGGCCAGCAGGCCGATACTTTCCAGTTTCTGAGCTTGCCGCAGGCGCTCCTCGGAAAGCTTGCGCTCCGTAATATCGACAAACGCGCCCACCGCGCCGCGCGAGTGGCCGGCTTCGTCCAATAGCGGCACGGCATTGCCGAACCACCATTGCGAGCTGCCATCGGCGAATTTGAGTTCGAACTCGGAGGCATGCACCGGTTGCCCGGTGCGCGCGGCCACTTGCACCGGCAGGTCTTCGGATGCAATCTCCCAGCCGTCCTTCATATAGCGAACGTGCTCGGGCCTTTCGGCCGGCGCGGCGGTTTGCGAGAGGTTGGCGCCGGGAGGGACGCGCAACAACTGGTAGCCCATGCGATTCCCCAGCATGTGGCTGCCGGACGCGTCGCGCGCGATAAAAACGGCGGCGGGGACGGCGTTCATGATGGCCTCAAGCTCGGCTGCCCGGCTGCGCTCGCGGGCTTCGCTATCGCGCAGGATGGCTTCGGTCCGGTTTCTTTCCGTAATGTCGCGGATCACGGCGAAGATGCCGCCGCCATTTTCGGAAGCGATGGCGTTCACCATGGCGCCAGTGAAGATGCTCGCACCATCCTGCCGCACGTAAACGTTCTGTACAAGCTGCGCACCGGCGGGAATTTCGCGCAGGTACTCCAAATGCCCCGGAAGGGGATGGCCCAGCGCATCCTCGCGCGGCAGTTCGTAGAGCCGCTCGGCCGCGGCATTCCAGAGAGTAACGCGGCCCTCCGGATTGGTGGCGATGACGGCTTCGCTGGTGGCCTCCAGGATATCGGCCTGAAACTGCAAGCGGCGCCGGCGGCGATTGCGCTCCGTGACGTCGTCGAGATGCAGCACGCAGCCCAGGACTTCGCCATCGGCGCCGCAAAGGACGGCCGCGCCGAGCAGCAGCTCCAGCTCGCGGCCATCGAAGGCGACCCCGTTCGCCTCCACGTCCTCGAGGCTTCCGCTGCGCGCGGCGTCCGCCAGAATGTTCCGGAACGGGTAAGCGGCGCCGCCCGGAAGGGAGATGCGAAGCAGCTCGTCCAGCCGCTGTTGCAGAACGGGCCCGCCGGCCAGCCGCTCGGCGGCGCGGCTGGCGCGCAGGATGCGCCCATCGGGCGCGGCCACCAGGATGGCTTCGGCAGCCTGTTCGAGAATCGAGCGCGCCAGTTTTTCGCCGGCCACGATCTCCGCGCCGCGCTGGTTTTCGGTCAGATCCGTGACGATGACGCACAGCGATTCGGCTTGGTCCCAAACCAGGCGTTCCACGGATAAGTAGACCGGGACCAGCGAGCCATCGCCCACGGCCAGCCGCACTTCGGCTTTCCCGCCATGGTTCGCGCCGAGCAGCGCAGCCGCGATATGGGCATCCCGCGGGGCCACGAAATCCAGGAAACGGCAGCCGATGACGCGCTCCAGTGGAGTGCGCAGCAGGGAGGCAAACTGTTGGTTGGAGAAAAGGATCAACCCATCGGGCGCCAGGCTCACGGCGCCTTCGGCCATGGATTGCACGATCGCTCGGTAGGCTTCATCGGCGCCGCGCAGGGTGTAGGCGCGATCGCCGCCCGGTCCGGAGGCGACCATGGCATCCACCTCGCCGGAGCGCAGCGCGCGCAGGGTCTCTTCGGCTTCCTCGAGGCGCCGCTCCAGATCGGCGATCCGTTGCAGCAAAACTTCCGGCGGTTCAGGCGTCATGGCCGTTCTCCGGCGGGCGGCTGGCGCGAGGGACAATGTCCAACCCCACCAGCACGCGCTCCTTGCCGGACAGGTCGCCGGAAGCGGCGTCGAAGCCCAGCGAGGCCACCTTGGCGATCCGTTCGGCGGCCGTTTCCTCGAAGGAGAGACACCCGCCGGGCTGGCCGGATGGGGTGGCTCCGCGAACCAGGAATTCCATGCCGAGGAGGGTTTTGCCGCAGCCGGTATCGCCGCACACCAGGGTAGGACGTCCGCGCGGCAGACCTCCGAAGGCGATTTCATCGAGGCCGTGAATTCCCGTGGGACATATGGCAATGCCGGCGGGCAGGGGATTCTGTTCTGGAGATTTGCGCTTGGGCGAGCGCATGGGACACCTCGCAAAAACCGAGCGAACCCTGGCAGGTTGGTTAACCCGGGTCCACCATAGGCGAGGACCGGCGAGCCTGGCTACAGGAAGTTTATCACCATGCGCGAAGCAAGGCGTCAGGTAAGTAACCGAGTGGCATAGCCTCCAGCCGGGTGTTACGATACCGCGCAAGATGACGGTTGCACGGCGGGCGCTTGGTTGGTTCCTGGTGCTGCTTGTGGCGGCGGGGGCTGCGGCGCAGGATGCGCGCGATTCCGTATCGCTGGCGGGCGTGGTGGTGAATTCGGTGACGGGCGAAGCGGTGCCGCGGGCGCTGGTGGAGATTTGGAACTATCCGACGCCCAAGGCCACGGGAGCGCCGCCGCCCGCGCCCTTCCACTCGTCGGCATTTACGGATGCGGCCGGGACCTTCCGCTTCGATGGCCTGGAGAAAAGCACCTACACGATAAGCGCGCGGAAACCCGAATTCACGAATAGCGGCGCCGTCAAGCCGGTCAAACTGACGGCTTCGGCGATCGACATGAACCTTCGGCTGGCGCCCTTGGGAGTGATTCAAGGGAAAGTGACCGACGGGGATGGGCAGCCCATGCGCGGCGTCACCGTGCTGGTGCTGAATTCGTTAATCCTGGATGGGACCCGAACCGTTTCCCAGGCTCGTTCCGTGACCACCGACGACCGGGGCATGTATCGCACCTGGAATTTCATGCCCGGCAGGTATTACGTGAAGGCCAGCGGCAAGAGCGGCGGCACCTATCTGTATGCGGGGGACAACGGGCCGGTTTACAGTTCGTTCGAGATCTTCGCGCCCACGTATTATGGCGGTTCGGCTTCGCTGGCGGGCGCCACAGCCATTGAGATTCAAGCCGGTTCGGAGGCGCGCGCCGATATCGAACTGAAGCTGGCGCCGGCGCACCGCATTCGCGGATCGCTGGAGAATTTCGTTCCGCGCAGGCTGGTGAAGTTCGAACTGCTGAACGGGGAGGAGGATGTGGCATCGGCCAGCCGGGTTTCGGTGAATGGCGACACCGGACGATTCGAGATTCAGGACGTGGCGGCGGGCAGCTACACGTTGCGGGCCGCGCAGGGAGACGACACGGTGTCCGAGACGCCGGTGACGGTAGGCGGGGCGGATGTCAACGGGTTGGTGGTGCGGCTGGCGGGCGGAGTGGAATGGACCGGGCAGGCGCGGGTTTTGAATCCGGCGCCGGCGTCCCCTAAGAGCGACGATGACGAGGGTGACGCGGAGAACAACCGCTTCGCTGGCGAAACGGGGTTTTCGTGTAGCCCCATGCTCAGCTCCGCGGGACTCGCTATGCGGCAAACGTACCCCGCGGAAGAAGGCCAGGACGGGCAATTTCGTTTTGCACGCGTATTGCCCGGGCGGTATCGGCTGGCGGTGAACTGCTTCGGCGGGTACGCGGTGTCGGCGATGGCGGGAAGCCGCGATTTGCTGGCCGATCCCTTCATCACGATCGAACCGGGAGTGGCGCCTCCGCCGCTGGAGATCGCCGAACACCGAGGCGGCGGGACGATTCAGGGAAAGATCGACATGCAGGCTGCAGGGGAGGGAGAAGTTGGGAAGCTCATCGGGGTACTCCTCGTGCCGCAGTTCGTCCCGTCGGGCGGGCCGCAGATGGGATCGGCGTTTACGGGCGCAATGCCGGCACAGTTCGGCTTCACGGGGCTGCCGCCGGGCGACTATTTATTGTTTGCGTTCGGGAAACTGGAGGACGTGGAGTTTCGCAATCCCGAATTCTTGCGCGGACTGAGCAATGGCACGGCCGTGCACGTGCAGGAGAATGGCACGGCCCAAGTGACGATTTCCGCGGTGGTGAAATGATGAAAGCCGGACAGTTGGCGATCTTGCTGGCTGCTACCGCCGGCATGGCGGCGGCCGGTTCGGCGCGCATAGCGGGCGTGGTGGTGGATTCGGAAAGCGGCGCGCCTCTGGCGCACGTGCGCGTTTTGCTGGCGCCCGAAGAGCGGCTGAACAACGAGCGGTTTGTGTTCACGGACGCGGCGGGACGCTTCGCGTTCGACATTGCGGACGGCCATTACCGGCTGATGACGGAAGTGCAAGGGGCGCGCCAGAATTTCGGCGAGCGCGTGCCGGGGACGGGGTTGGGATGCTCCATCATCGCCGGACCGGGGCTGGATACCGCCAACCTGGTGTTTCGCCGCTACGCCCTGGGAGCCATCGGCGGGCGCGTGGTGGACGAGGCGGGCGAGCCGGTGGAAGCCGCGCTGGTGCAGTTGCTGCGCTACATGGTGATGGCGGGACGGAAGCGGGTGGTCACCGCGCAATGGGCGTGGACCAACGATTTAGGGGAATACCGGTTTGGACCGCTGCCGGCGGGCGCCTACTTTCTGGCAGTGAGCGGGCATCCCTGGTACACGCAGGAGGGCGTGCGCGCGCGGGTCGGGGCAAATCCCAGCGAATTGCCGAGGCGGGTGGCGTTTGTTCCGCAGTATTTTCCCAACACCACCGATCCGACGCGCGCGGGAGCGATTGTGCTGAACCCGGGCGGAGAAGCGCGCGCCGATTTCGCGCTCACCCCCACTCCGGCAGTGGCGTTGCGCGTGCACTGCGAGGGGCTGGAGGGCACGCAAAAACTGGTGAGCCTGATTCGCGACGGGATTCGGGGGACGGAGGCTTTCGAGCGGCAGCAGCATGTGAATGGCGACGTGGAATTCCACGTTCCGCCGGGACACTACCTGGTGCGGGCGACGGCTACCAGCGCGAACACGGATTACTCGGCCTCGCAGCCGATTGATGCGGAGGGTGGCGAGACGGAGGTGCGGCTTACCTTGCGGCAGGTCCCGGCGGTCGCGGGTGTGGTGGAATTTCCCGAGGGCGTGCCGCGGCCTTCGAGCACCATGCTGGTGCATGCCATTCGCGAGGACAATGGGCGCACTTTCGGGACGGTGGTACATGCCGATGGATCGTTTCTGTTTCCCAGTCTGCCGGCGGGCAAGTACCGGGTGACGGCAACGGCGACCGGGTATCTTTCCACGGGCTTCCGTGCGGAGGGAGCCGAACAGAAGGGCGAAGTGGTGGACTTGAGCGAGGAAACCAACGCGCGGCTGCGCGTCTTTGCCAGCATCCAGGTGGGGAGGTTGAAGGGATTCGTCATGAACGGCGAGCGGGCGGTGGCGGGAGTTATGGTGGTGCTGGCGCCCAAGGAGGCGGCCGATTTGATGGAGTATCGCGGCTTCCAGACGGATAGCGACGGCAGCTTCGATTATCAGAACGTGCGGGCCGGCGAGTACCTGCTGTTCGCGGTGGATCAGCCGGGGTTGGAATACACCAACCGGGAGGCGATCCGGCCGTTTCTGGCGGGTGCGCGGGGGATCATCATTGGACCGGGGACGGCGGGTACGGAACGGATTCCCCTGGCGGGAACGGGCGGCGCGCCCTGAGGGATGAGCGGCTCACGGCAAACGCCGCAACTTGCCTAGAAACTCCATCATCTCGGGTTGGTTCTTGGCTTCCGCCAGGGGACCAAGCCGGCGGTGGATGTAATCCCAATCCAATTTGCCGCGTTGGCGCGCGGTCACGGTTTCGGCGTCCAGCAGATCGCGCGGGCGGAAAGCGAAGAGCTTGAGAACCAGCAGGTCCTCGGCGGAACAGGTTTGCAATCCGCATCCGGGCGCGAACTCGAACATACTGGCGCGATCCACCATTTCCTCCTCGAAGGGGAGCGCGGCAAGAGCGATATCAATCGGGACCCCGTTGGGCGCTGCGAGAAGGAGCACGCGGTTGCGGCGGGCAAAATCGGCGCTATCAACGATTCGCCCGCGATACCCCGCGGCCAGAAGCGGCGCGATGAAATCGTCCTCGCGGCCAAAGCCGGTCAGCAGGCTCACATCCACGTCGCGGGTGAAACGAGGTTCGCCCCATCGCAGCACCGCGATGCCGCCGATGATGCAGGAGCGCCATTCGCGGCGCCGGAAAAAGGTCTGGAGGCCGAGCGCCGCCTCAAGCAAAGGAGTCATGGAAGCGGTTTGCCAGAGCGCAGACGAGCGAACCAGGCCTGCTGCTCGACCAGCCCGGAGGTCGGGCGCGGCGGGAAATCGCCGGGCGATGGCTGCGCCCCAAAAATCTGGCGAATGGCTTCCTGGGTGTCGACCGACTCGAGTTCGCAGCGGTGAATGCGGTCCAACTCGGCGCCCGCGCGCCGCCACGTCTCCACCCACTGGCGAAGAGCTTCGCGGCCGGCGTCAATGGACGGATCGGACATCTCTCCCTCATCGTAACCGAAACGCGCGCCTGCTAGAATCAGCCTGTATGCGGGTATGGATTGGATTGCTGGCTGCCGCGGCGGCTTACGCGGCGCCTTGCATTACGGCGAACGCGGGATGCACGGAATTCGTGACCCTGGGGGGCGGCCCGGCGCGGTCGCTGATCTACCGCACGTATTCGCTGGAAACCAGGAACGAGAAGATCACGCGGGCGCTGATTGTGGTGCACGGCGCGGGGCGCGATGCGGACAACTACTTCCGGACCGCGCTAGCGGCGGCGTTTCTGGCCGATGCGCTGGAGGACACCGTGGTGGTGGCGCCGCGCTTGGCTTCGAGCGACCGCTCGTGCCACGACCAGCTTGCCGCCAACGAAGTGAGCTGGAGCTGCAGCGGGGATAGCTGGCGCAGCGGCGGCATAGCGGTGAGCGATGGCAAACTGACGTCCTACGATTTCGCCGATGAGTTGCTGCGCAGGCTGGCGCGCAAAAGCGTGTTCCCGAACCTGCGGCGGATCGTGATCGCGGGGCATTCGGCGGGCGGCCAGTTTGTGACGCGCTACGAGATGGCCAACCGGGTCCACGAAACCCTGGGGGTGGCGGTGAGCTACGTGGTGGCGAACCCCTCCAGTTACGCCTACCCGGATGCGGCGCGGCCGGCGGGCGAGAACGGCGCGACCTTCCGCAGTTTTGGCGACGCGCGCAACTGCACGACTTACAACAACTGGCCCTATGGGTTGCTGAACCGCGCGGGATACACGGCCAGGATTCCGGACGAGCAGTTGAAGAAGCAACTGGCGTCGCGGCCGGTGACGTACCTGCTGGGCGAGATCGATATTCTGCCGTTGGGCGGCTTCGACGGCTCGTGTCCGGCCATGGCGCAGGGGCCCACGCGGCGCGCGCGCGGCGAAGCCTTCGCCCGCTTCGTGGCGGAGAAATTAGGAGTGAAGCAGCCGGTGGTGATCGTGCCGCTGTGCGGGCATAACGCGCGCTGCATGTTCACCGCGGATGCGGCGCTGCCCTTGCTGTTCCCGAAGCAATGATGTGGCGCGCGCACACCTGCGCGCCGCATCGCCACTGCTGGCGATGCGCCCCGCTGCATCGCGCGCGGCAAACACGAGTGTGTGCGCCGCAACAGAGGCACTAAGTGGCATCTCCGGCGCGCACCGTGGCGTTCGACATTTTGCGCAAGGTGGAAAGCGGCGGCTATGCCTCGGACCTGTTGCTGGAGCGCTCGAAGGCCCTCGAAGCGCGCGATGCCGGCCTGGCGGCGGAGATCGTGTTCGGGGTCTTGCGCTACCGCGCGCAACTGGATTTCCTGATCGGCCATTACGCCGGCCGCGTCCGCAAACTGGATGCCGAGGTGCGCATCGCCCTGTGGATGGGGATTTATCAACTGCGCTATCTGGAGCGGATTCCGGCGCACGCGGCGGTGAGCGAGAGCGTGGGGATGGTGAAGCGGGCGCGCAAGGCTTCGGCGGCTGGGCTGGTCAACGCGGTGTTGCGCAAGGTGGGGCGGGAGCCCGTGGAATGGCCTTCGCGCGAAGTGGAACTCTCCTGCCCGGAGTGGATGCTGGCGCGCTGGGAGCGGCATTACGGAAGGGAAACGGCCGAAGGGATCGCGCGGGCGGCCCTGCGGCAGCCGGAAAGTTACCCGAGCGGGACGGGACGGACGCAGGACATCGGCTCGCAGGCCATCGTGCCGCTGCTGGACCTCGGGCGCGGGCAGACGTTTTTGGATCTGTGCGCGGCCCCGGGGAACAAGACGGCGCAGGCGCTGGCAGCCGGCGTGCGCGCGGTGGCTTGCGATCTGCACCATCACAGGCTCGCCCAGATGAAGAATTTGGGAGTGCCGCTGGTGGTGCTGGATGGCTCGCGGGACCTGCCTTTCCGCGGGCGCTTCGAGCGCATTCTGCTGGATGCGCCCTGTTCGGGGACGGGGACGCTGGGGCGCAATCCGGAGATCAAATGGAAGCTGCGGCCGCCGGATTTGGCGGACCTAGCGCGGCGCCAGGCGGCGCTGTTGGCGAGCGCGCTGGCGGCCCTCGAACCGGGCGGGGTGCTGGTGTATTCGACGTGCTCGCTGGAGCCGGAGGAAAACCAGGAGATCGTGGAGCGGGTTGCGGGCGGGCTGGTAGTGGAGACCATGCGGCGCATTCCGGGGCGCGACCCGGGGGACGGCTTCTACGCCGCTGTGATAAAATTTGAAAAGCCCGCAAATGATTGAAATTGTTCCCTCAATACTGTCGGCGGACTTCGCCCGCCTGGCCGAGGAGATGGCCCGCGTGGAGCGGGGCGGCGCCACCATGCTGCACCTGGACGTGATGGACGGCCACTTCGTGCCGAACCTGACGATCGGGCCGCCGGTGGTGGAATCGCTGCGGAAAGCGACGCGCGCGCACCTGGACGCGCACCTGATGATCGAGAATCCGGAGCGCTACGCGGTGGATTTCGTGCGCGCCGGGGCCAATTCGGTTTCCGTGCATTACGAGGCTTGCCGGCATCTGGACGGGACCCTGGAGCTGATTCGCAAAGCCGGCGCCCTGGCGGGAGTGGTGCTGAATCCGGCGACGCCGGTGGCCGTGCTGGAAGATATTCTGCAAGTGGCGGATTACGTGCTCCTGATGAGCGTGAATCCAGGATTTGGGGGCCAGCAACTGATCCCTTACGTGCTGGACAAGGTTCGTAAGCTGGATCGCATGCGGCGGGAGAAGAAGTTAGCGCTGCCCATTGAGATCGATGGCGGCGTGCACTTGAATAACCTGGCCCAGGTGGTACGGGCGGGGTGTGACTGGATCGTCACAGGGTCGGCCATCTTTCACAGTGCCGACGCGGAAGCCACCGTGCGGGAGATGCGCGGTATCGCAGCCAATGCCATGGCCATCCCCATTTGAAGATTGCCGGATTGAGTGATTTTTATGGTTCGAAACGCCATTCGTTATTCCGCGTTATTGGGAGCCGTCGCGGCGCTTCTGTTCTCTTCCGGGTGCCGCAAGAAGGCTTACGAAAACCCCATCACCAAAGACACGCAGCAGCCCGACAAGGTGCTGTTCGATACCGCCATCGACGATATCGAGCATGGGCGGTACGAGCGCGCGCGGCTGACGCTGCAGACCCTCATGAACACCTACGACACCAGCGAGTACCTGGCCAAAGCCAAGCTGGCGGTGGCGGATAGCTGGTATCGCGAGGGCGGGGCGCACGGCATGGCGCAGGCGGAAGCCGAGTACAAGGATTTCATCCTGTTCTACCACAACATGGAAGAGGCCGCCGAGGCGCAGGAGAAGATCTGCAAAATGCAGTATCAGCAGATGGACAAGAGCGACCGCGACCCGCTGCACGCCTATCGCGCGCAGGAAGAATGCAAGAACCTTCTGACCGAGTTCCCCAACAGCAAGTTCGCGCCCGAGGCGCTGCAGTACCTGCGCGACGTACAGGAAGTGCTGGCGGACGAAGAATACAAAGTGGGAGTCTTCTATCAAAAGAAGGGCAGCTTCCCGGCATCGGCCAACCGGCTGCAGGCGCTGAGCGACCAGTATCCCCTGTACAGCCGCGCGGCGGACGCGCTGTGGGCAGAGGCGGACAGCTACCAGCGAATGGGCGACAACTTCGAGAACCAGCAGGTCGCGGCGTACGACAAAATCGTGCAGGAGTACCCGTTGAGCGCGCACGCGGCGGAGGCCAAGGCGCGCCTGGAAAACATGAAGCGGCCGGTGCCGGCAGTGGATGAGGCGGCGTACGCGCGCGAGAAGTACGAGCTGGACAACCGCACCAAGCGCAGCCTGCTGGGCAAGGCTTGGGGGCCGTTCGGCGGCCGTCCCGACATGACGGTGGCGGCCAAAGCGGGAACGCCGCAGATGACGGCGTTCCATCCGGGAGTGCCGGCCAGCATTCCGGCGTACGCGGCGGGGGCGGCGGGAACCAGCGCCAACCCGACAGCGCCGGTGGGGACGGCCTCGGACGTAACGGTTTCGACGGTGAATAACAGCTCCCTCATCGATACCGCTCCGGATGCGCGCGCCAATGGCGGTGCGCCCGGCGCAGCGGCGGCGGCCGCTCCGGCGGCGGCAGGCGAGAAGCCGGCGCAGGGCGCGGCGGTTCCGGCTGCGGGCGCGGCGCCGGCGGCGGCCACCGCCGCGGCCAAACCGCCCAATCCCAACGCGGCGCTTCCCCAGAACCACACCGGCACGGCCAAGCCGCGGAGCCTGGCGCAGCAACAGAAGGACCTGCTGAGGCAGCAGGGGCAGATGAAGAAGATGCAGGCCAAGCAGAAGAAGGCGGCGGACGAGCAGGCCAAGAAGGACGCCAAGAAAAAGAAGAAGGACAACACCACGGACCAGAAGACGGGCACTACCACCCCGCCCGCTTCGACCGGGACGGCCACGCCTCCACGCAAGCCATGAGCCGCATTCTGCTGGTGGACGATAGCCCCCACGCGCAGCGCATGGGCGAGCGCATCCTGAGCGAGGAAGGCTACGAAGTGGTCACCGTGAGCAACGCCGATTCGGCGTTGATCCGGCTGGCCGATGTGGACCCCGACGTGGTGCTGGCGGATACCGTGATGCCGGGCCGCACCGGCTACGAGATCTGCCAGTACTTGAAAATGAGCCCGGCGCATCGCCACGTGCGGGTGATTCTGACGGCGGGCGTGCTGGAGCCGCTGGACGAGGAACAGACGCGCCGCGTGGAAGCCGACGGCACGCTGAAGAAGCCGTTCGAAGCCAGCGCGCTCCTGGCCGCCGTGAAGCCGCTGGCGGAAGCGGCCGAAAAAGACCGTACGCCGCGCGGCGGGCCAGCGGCGGGAGCGGTTCGCGCCGCGGCGCCGGCGCAGGCGGCCGCGCCATTTCTGGCGGTGGTGGACGCCGAACAGGTGCGCGCGGCCGTGACGGTGGCGCTGGATGCATCCATGGCATCCATGGTGGACGAGATTGCGCGGCGCGTGCTCACGGCATTGCAGAGCCGCAAGCCGGAAGCGGCGGCGGCTGGCGCGGCGGCGCCCCCGAGTCCGCCTCTGGTCGCGGCGGAATTGCCCAAACCGGCTGCCCCGCCGGCGCCGCTGCCCGCCGGCGCTGCGCGCGTCGAGACGGTGCGGCGGGTGAACCCGCTGCGGGTGCGTACGGGATCGATTCTGGGGATTGAACTGAGCCGGCCGGAGAGGACCGAAGGGGCGCCCGAGGAGAAACACGACTCGCAGTAATATTTATGCCCGATAACAGTTTTGACGTGGTTTCGAAAATCGAAATACCGGAAGTGCACAACGCCGTGCAACAGGCGTTGAAAGAGATCCATCAGCGGTTCGATCTGAAGGATTCGAAAAGCAACATCGAGGTGAACGAGAAGGACAAAAAGATCGTGCTGGCCAGCGCCGACGAGTTCAAACTGAAAGCCGTGGTGGACATTCTGCAATCCAAGCTGGTGAAGCGCCAGGTGCCGCTGAAGGGGCTCGAGTACGGAGAAGTGGTTCCCGCGGCCGGCTCCACGGTGCGGCAGGAGATCACGCTCCAGCAGGGCATTGTGATCGAGAAGGCGCGCGAGATCGTCAAGAAGATCAAGGACAGCAAGCTGAAGGTGCAGGCTTCCATTCAAGGCGATTTCGTGCGCGTTTCCGGCAGGGACCGCGACACCCTGCAAAGCGCCATCAAACTGCTGCGCGAGAGCGATTTCGGAATCGACATGCAGTTCACCAACTACCGCACGAATTAGTGCCGCGGCGCATCGAATCGCACTGGATCGAAGGGCCGGCGGGGCGGATCGAGGCTCTCCTGGAAGAGCCCGAGGGCGGCTCCCGGCTGGCGGCGGTGTTATGCCATCCGCACCCGCTGTATGGCGGGACCATGCACAACAAAGTGGTCTACCGCATGGCGCGCGGGATGCGGCGCGCGGGAACGGCGGTTCTGCGCTTCAACTTTCGCGGGGTGGGGCGCAGCGAAGGCGCGCACGCCAACCTGACCGGCGAAATCGAAGACGCGCGCGCGGCTCTCGGCTGGCTGCGCGAGCGCTATCCGGAGCTGCCTTACGCGCTGGCGGGGTTTTCTTTCGGAGCGCGCGTGGTTTCGCGGCTGGCTTGCGAAATGGGCGGGGCGCGGTTTTTTCTGGCGGCGGGTTTCGCCACGCGTCTCGGGCCGGCCGCGTACCTGGACCGCTGCGCGACTCCCAAGATTTTGATTCAAAGCACGCACGACGAATTCGCGCCGCGCGCCGATCTGGAGCGGATGTTCGCACACATGGCCGGCCCCAAGCGGCTGGTGTGGGTGGAAGCGGCGGACCACTTTTTCGCGGGAGCGCTGGAGGAGTTCGAAGAGCAGGTTTATTTAGCCGGGTAGGGCAAGCTGATGAAGCATGCCCCACCTAAAAACGGAAGCGCAGCGACGCTTCAAACGACCGCGGGCCCCCGGATTGCAGAATGGGGGAAAGGCCGCTCCCGGGACTGCCGCTGCCCAGCATCAGGTTCAGCATGGAACCGGCCTGGCCGAACAAAGGGCTGTCCAAAAAGCTCACGGGGTCGGCAAAATTGGCGTGGTTGAGCGCGTTGAAAGCTTCCAGGCGCAGTTGCAGATTTTTGCGGTCGCGCCAGCGCCATTCGCGCACCATCGAGCAATCCAGTTGCGACATGCCGAATCCCGGCAGCGCGTTGCGGCCCAGGTTGCCCTCGACGCCGCTGGGCAGCACCAGAAACGCCGCGGGGTTGAGGTAGCGTCCGCCGGGAACGTTGCCATCGGCGATCCAGAGCGGCTGGCCGTAAACCAGGTTGGGACGGAAGGCGTTGCTCAAGGCGATGCCGGTGTACTCCTCGCTCTCCTGCACGTTGATGGGAAACCCGGTGCGCGCGCGCAGCACCGCGGCCAAGGTCCAACCGCGCAAAGGTCCGCGAAATTCGTAAGTGGCGGAAGCGTTGAAAACCTGCCGCAAGTCGAAATCGCTGGAGGCGCGGTCGCCGCGCGCGCCGGTGCCCGGCCCGGCCCACAACAGGAAGGCGTCGCTCGAGTCGTTATCGATGGAATGCGCCCAGGTGTAGGAAGCCTGGCCCTCCAGGCCGCCGGCGAAATGGCGGCGATACTGCGCCTGCAGCGAATGGTAATTGGACGCGCCCTCGTTGGTGGTGAGCGCGTCCCAGCTAGTGGCGCTGTAACCGTTGCCGCCAATTTCGCGGCGGATCAGGTCGTGGCCTTCGGCGCCGGCATAGGCCAGAGAAACCAGGTTGTGCGCGCCGAAACCATGCTCCAGCGAAACATTCCATTGGGTGACGCGCGGCAGGCGCAGGCCGGGCATGAAACCGTAATCCAGAACGCTGGTGAACAGCCCCTCGCGGTCGCTCGTAAATTGCTGGACGCTGAGCGGGCCGCCGTTCAGGATATCCGTGGCGATGCTCAGGCTGGAATCGTAATACAGGCCGCCGCCGGCGCGCAGGACGGTGCGGCCGGAGCGGTCCAGACGCCAGGCAGCTCCCAGCCGCGGCGCGAAATCGGTGCCGGAGGTGGGCCACAAAGGCTGGCGCAGCGGCACGAAGCCCTGCACGTCCGCATTGTAGAAATTGACCGCCGTGGGAGGCACGGGCGCGGGGCTGAACTCCCAGCGCAGGCCCATCGCCAGCGTCAGGCGCGGCGCAATCTGCCAGGTGTCCTGCGCCCACAGCGACAGCTCCTGCACGCGCGCGCTTTGGCTGACGGGCGGACTGGTGGAATCCCACACCTTGCTGGAATTGGTGAGATCGCTAAGCTGGTCGGCAATCACGCTGAGGGTGGGAGAGACGTCGCGCCGCACGGCCGTAATGGCGCGATAATCGGCGCCGAAGCCGAAAGCGTGGCCGCGGTAGCGCCACGCGCCGGATTGCACGGCCTGAAACTGCCGCTGGCGCCGGTCCCCTTCGCGCCCGGACACCAATTGGCCGACGCCCGCGATGGTAAAGCGCACCAGGGTATCGCAGGACGCGGTGCCGTTGGGCACAAACGCCGTGTCCAGCGGCAGCAGATCGCAGTTGGGACCGGCGCCTTGCCCCGGCGCGGTCCACAACGAGTGGGCGCTGGATTGGGATTCGTTGACCCGCGTATCGAACGCCAGAGCGGCGGTGGGCCGGGCATCCAGCCCGAGCGTGAGGCTCACAGCGCGCAGATCGAGCTGGTTGAGGTCGATGCTGCCGTACTGGTTGGAAGATGGCGAATCGTTGTAGCGGCCGAAGAAGGCGATGCGCGCAGTGATGGCCTGATCGATGCGCGCGCCGCCCGTGTTGAGGCCGGCAGGCCGGTCGCTGCGGCCGGTCCACAGGCCCAGGCCGCCGGAAGTCGGAGTGCGATCGGGCGCCGGGAACAGCGCCAGGACGGGCTGCGCCCAATCCGCCGCGGTTTGCCGAATGGCCGGGCCGGGGACGGGCTGGGTCCATACGAAGGGCTGCAACAGGTCCATGAATTCGTAGCTGAGAAAGAAAAAAGTGCGGTTGCGCCGCACGGGGCCGCCAAAAGTCTGGGTGAGATCGTTGAGGCGCAGCGGCAGGCGGCCGAAGCCGGATTGGTTGCCGAACCAATCGTTGGCGCCGGCGATTTCGTTGCGGATGCGGTAAACGGTGCTTCCGTGGAATTCGTTGGCGCCGGATTGGCTGGTGAGCTCGACGCCGGCGCCGGGGAGGCGTCCGAATTCGGCGATGCTGCTGGAAGTCTCGACCCGCACGTCCTGCACGGCGCTCAACGAAATCAGCGAATCCAGGCTGCCGAAGGCGCTCACCGCGGGCAAGGTTCCGCCGGTGGATTGCGCGGGCAGGCCCCCGGCGGTGATGCCGTTATTGGCGCTCACGCCATCCACCGTGAAGTAATTGGTATTGGGACGCTGCCCGTTGGTGGTGAACTGCCCGGCTTCGCCGCGCGTGGCGGGGGTTACGATGGTGCCGGGAACCAGGTCCAGCAGGCTCAGCATGCCGCCGCCGTTCAAAGGGATCCGCTGCATCTCTTCGCGATCGAACCGGGTGGCCAGCGCGGCATCTTCCCCATCCACCAGCGGGGCGGTGCCATGCACCGTGATGCTTTCCATCATGCTGCCCACCGGCAGGCTGAAATCGGCGCGCGTGGCGAGGCCGGCGGAAAGCGGCACGCCGAAGCGGATGACGGTGCGGAAGCCCTCCTTGCGGACGGTGATTTTGTAGGAGCCGGGATCGAGCGCGCCGGCGGCATAGCCGCCATCGTTTTCCGATTGCAAGGCGCGGCGGAAGCCGGTATCTTCGTTGACGATGGTGACGGAAGCGTCCTGGATGCCGCCCTCGGACGCATCCACCACCCGTCCGTAGAGGCTGGCGAATTGCTGTGCGGCGGCGGGTCCGACGAAAAACAGGGATACCAGGGTAAGGAGCCGGCGGCGCATCAACTCTAACCTACACTGTTTCGCCGGCCCGGTGGGCGCTACTTCACCGTGAACTCCACGACCCCACGCTTGCCTTCCCCGCGGCCGTTGCGGGTGGCGACGATCAGTTGATATTTGCCGGGAGCCAGCGCGATGCCTTTGCGGAAATCGGACATGACCGATTCCTGCTGAAAGGTCTCGACCAGGGCCCCGTCTTTCATGACTTGGCCGTAAACCACGTACAGGCCGCCGCTCTCGCCCAGCGGGATCCGGATCATGGCGGTGCGGTCGGGCTGCACTTCCACGATCGCGTACAGTTCTCCAGGTTCCATGGAGGCGAAGACATTCCGCGGATCCATGGTCATGCGAAATTCGCCGGCGGCATTCGCCTGGAATTCGACGATCACATTTCGCCCGACGCCTTCGATGTACCGGTAGAGCCATTGTTGGGAATGAGGGCTCGCGCCGGCGGCGGCGTGATCTTCGATTTCGTCGGGAGGACCATACACGATGTAGATGCGGCCGCGGTCGGTCTTCCAGCCCGGAATGCCGGAAGCGAAATGGTCGTTGGCGTAGGCGATGCGGCGGTAGTGTTCTTCCTTGAATTCGTTTTCGGGAGTGCCGGGGGTGGGGTCGCGGCGCAGCCAGAACTGCTCGATGAAGTGCTCCCGCTCGGGGTCGGTTTGCAGCCGCTTGAAGGCCGCGCGCTCGGCGTCGGTGATGATGTAGGCCACGTCTTCGTTCATCCACTTGAGGTACGGGCCGGTGAGCGGGGGCGGCGGCGCCGGCTCGGTGGGGATTTCCTCCACCAGGTGATGCTCGACGGGTTTCTGCTGTTGCGGCGCGGCGGCGGCCTGCGGCGCGGCGGCCGGAGCGGGCTGCTGAGCCGGCGGAGCGGCGGCGGCGGGCCGCGCATGCCACAACAGGAGCGCCATCGCCACCGTGGCCAGCGCCACAATCGCGGAAGCCAGCGGAGCCGAGGCGGCGCGCGCCTGTGGCGGATTCGTCAGGCGGCGGACGCGATGGATGAGGCGCCCTCCCACCGCCGCGAGCAGCGGCTGGGGCGGACGCGAGCGCGCCGTCTCCAAACTCGCCAGGGTAGCGGCGTAACCGCGGGCATCGCCGCGCACCCGCACCACGATATCGTCGCAGCAGTTTTCACGCTCGGCGCGAATCACGCCGGAAACCCACCATACCGCGGGGTGGTAGAACAACAGCCCTTCGATGGCGGCCTGCAGCAGGTTCACCAGGTAATCCGCGCGGCGGATGTGCGCCAACTCGTGCAGCAGCAGCGCTTCCACCTGCCCGGTGCGCAGACCGGCGGCCAGCCCTACCGGCAGCAGGATCACGGGCCGCAGAAACCCGATGGCCAGGGGCACTTCGGCGAGCGAGGATTCCAGCAGCCGCACCGGCCGCGCGACGCGCAGAGCGGTGGCCAGCTCGGCAAAACGCGCTTCCCATTGAGGGGCGGGGGGACAGACGCCGGCGGTGCGTATGCGGCGCGCGGCGAACCATCCGGCGGCGCGCCATGCGCACATCCCGAGCACACCCGCGAACCACACGGGCGCCAGCCAGGCGCACCAGGGGTTGGCGGCGGCGGGAGCGGAAACGGCCGCACCGGCCGGCGGCGGCCATGGCACGCGCGCGGCGAGGTGCACTCCGTGGGCCAGCGGCGCAACCGCGGCCGGCCACAACAGCTCGAGGGTTGCCAGCGGCGCAGCGAACATAGCGGCCAGACTGGCGCAGGCGGCGGCGTAGCGGGCGCGCGAATCGCGCAGCGCCCCCAGCACCAGGGCCAGCGCCAACGCGATCACCGCGCCCTGCCACACAAAATGAACCAGGGTCCAACCCACGGCGGCGGCCGCGGGCGTTTGAATCCAATGCTGTAATGCGTTCATTTCGATTCCCCTTCGTACTCTTCGAGGAACTTGCGCAGCTCGGCCAGTTCCTGGCGGGTTGCCTTGCGCGCCGAAAGCGCGCCCATTAACAGGCTCTTGGCCGAGCCGCCGAAAGCCCGCTGCAACAGGTCGCCGGCAAGCTGCCGCTGCGTCGCTTCGCGCGGGCGAGCGGCTTCGTATATGTGCGCGCGCTCGGTCTCGTTGCGGCGCACGAGCCCCTTCTCGGCCATGATCTGCAGCATTTTGAGAACGGTGGTGTATTGCGCCGGACGGTTGCGGGCGATGGTCTCGTGCACCGCCCGCACGGTGCTGGGGCCGCGGCTCCACAGAACCGTGAGAATCTCCAGTTCGGAATCGGTGGGGCGCGGCGGTTGATCGGGTTTAGCAGGCATCTACGAAGACGTTACTACGAAGACATTCGTATGTCAAGTCCATTTGATCGGGCGGACGTTTGAAATACCTGGCGAGGTCTCGTAGTGCGCTGACGTACGCTTCTACGGTACTCTGTGCATAGTTACGACGCCGGAGCTCTTCCAGCATCATCTTTCGAAGTTGGGTCACAGGGACCCGGCTTGGCTCTGACGGTTTTCATTAACGACTCGCCATATCACGCCTGTCGCTGGAATGTGGGCAGGTAGTGCGATGGTTCACTGACGCCGTTGTGTTCATCCGTTAGCCGGACTTGGACGGGCTGGCAAAATCCAAGGCGTCCGGCTGACAGTTTCGCGCGCCGTCGCCAGCACGCTCCAGGGGCTCGCGCCATCCGGCGCGTCCGCCGTTTCGCCGTTGCGCCGGATCGCCCGCAACAAATCCAGCGCTTCCGCCAGCGCGAACTGTTCGCCGCTAAACGCTGCGACAAATCGTCCGCCGCGAATTTCCCCCCGCGATTCCATGCGCCGCAGAACCGCCAGCAGGTCGCGCCACGCCGGCGCCAGCGGTTCCCGTACCACCGCATCGCGGAACACCACTCCCCACCGCGCCAGCAATTGCCGTGCAAATGCTTCCGTAAGTCCCGCCGGTTTCGCGGCGGTGTGGCGCAAGAGCGCCCAACGTCCCGGCGCGTGGCGCGGGCGCGAAGTGCGTCCCCGGCCCTCCCCGCGCCGCCGCTTGGGGTCGAGCAGCGCGCGCAGATTTTCGAAACCATCGGCCGTCACCAGGCCTGCGGCCACCAATTCCCACAGCGCGTCTTCCACTTCGCTCGCCAGGCGCCCGGAGGAGCGCGTCAGATCGGCGAAGAAACTCGCGCCCTGCGCTTGGATTGCCTCCAGCACCGCGCGCGCCGGATGCGAAAGCGAATCCTTGGGCGAAGGTTCGGGGCCGGCCAGCAGCCACGGCGCATCTTCGCGCAGAAAAATCGCCAGCGGCGCCACCCGCGTGGGGCGCACGCGGCGGCGCGGCTGCGGAGGCGGCTGACCGGCTGAAGCCGGTCCTACCTGGAATGCGGGGTGCGGCGAAAGGCGTCCCCAACTGACTTCGCCCGCCAGGCAGAGCTGGTCCAGGTACTCGGGCTTGTACTTGGCGATGCGGCGCGGCAGGATCACGGTTTCCCACGCGGCGGCGGCAAATTCGCAGCCTTGCAATTGGCGGATGATCTGCAAGCACCCATCCACCCCGTGCAGTTGCGTGCCCGGCGCGGCGTGCTGCCAGCGATTCAAGAACGCGTAGAATTCGCTGGTGGTGACCGGCTCGATCTCGCGCCGCAATCGCCCGATGGTGAGCTTGTGAATGCGCGCCAAGAGGCGCCGATGGCACCACTCCAGCGCCCCAGCTTGCCGGAACTGGCCGCGCAGAATCTGCCCCTCGGCTTCCAGTTGCGCCAGCCCCTGGTCCACCACCTCGCGCGGCATCGCCAGCTTCCGGGAAAGTTCCTCCGCCGTCAGAGGCCCCGAGCATTCGAACCACCCGCGCAGAATCTCCGCGGCGCAGCGCTCCCGGCTCTCCGGAATCTCGCGTCCATCGGGCGGCGCCGCAATCGCCGGGTGCATCCAGCCGCCCGGATATGCGCGCCGCACCAGAATGCTTCTCTCCGCGCACGTCCAGAATTCGCGGCCTTCCACGGTAAACGCGGTGGCCCGCCGGGCCGCGGCCAGCTCCTCGAATTGCGTTTCGAGCTCCGCCGCCACAGGCAGCAGGCACAGCCCGAACAGCGCTTCGTGCAGTTCATCGGCATCGCGCATGGGCGGCCACGCTTCGCCGGCCACCACCGCGATGGCTGCGGCGTCCAGCGCGCCCGCGCCCATTTCGGAATCCGCCGGCAAGCTGCGGCGCATCTGCACCATGCGCGCGCGGCGCTCCTCCAGCGGCGCGTCGTCCAGATAGGCGTAAGGATTGGCGTTGACGATCTCGTGCGAAAACGGCGATGGCTCGGGCGTATCCATCGCCGCCGTTTCCACGCGTCCTTCGTGAATGTCCTCGAGCAGCGCGCGCAGCCCGTCCAGGTCCATGGCTTCGTGGAGGCAGTTGGCGATGGTCTCCTTCACCAGCGGATGGTCCGGGATGCGCACTTCCCCCGCCAGATTCTCCGGGCACGCCGCCTGGTCCGGGAACACCGCCGCCATCAGGTCGTCGGCGCGCATGCGCTGGATGGGCGGCGGCACCTTGCGCCCGCCCGCGTAGCGCGCAATCGCCAGCGCCCGCGTAGCATTCCAGCGCCACCTCGCGGTGAACATGGGCGAGGCCAATAGCGCCTGCGTCAGCACCTCTTCCACCGTCGCCACGCGCAGAAATTCGAACACGATCTCCAGCGGAAACGAATGCTGCTCGCCCAGCGAAATCACGATCCCGTTATCGGTCGCGGCGGCCTGCAATTCGAAATTGAAGGAGCGGCAGAAGCGCTTGCGCAGCGCCAGCCCCCAGGCGCGATTGATGCGCGCCCCGAAGGGAGCGTGAATCACCAGTTGCATGCCGCCGCCTTCGTCGAAAAAGCGCTCGGCCACCACTTTGCGCACGCTCGGAACCGCGCCCAGCGCGGCTTGCCCGGCGCGCACATATGCCAGAGCCTGCTCCGCCCCGCGCCGCTCCAACCCGCACTCGCGCTCCCAAAATTCCACGCAAGGGTTGGCCGCCATCTCTTCCCGCAGGCGCGAGAACTCGTGCGACAGCTCCGCCGTCCGCCCCGGCGCTTCGCCGCGCCAGAAGGGAACCGAAGGCGCCGCCCCGTGCGCGTCTTCCACCCGCACCCGCCCGGGCTCCACTCTGCGGATGCGCCAGGAGGTGGTGCCCAGCAGAAACACATCGCCCGCCATGCTTTCCACCGCGAAATCTTCGTCCAGCGTTCCCACCGTGGCGCCCTCGGGTTCGGCCACCACCAGGTACTGCGCGGTCTCCGGAATGGCGCCCCCGCTGGTAATCGCCGTGAGGCGCGCGCCGCGCCGTCCGCGCACGCGCCGGTTCACCGCGTCGCGGTGCAAATAGGCTCCGCTCCGCCCGCGCGCCGTCGCGATGCCCTCCGCCAGAACCGTGAGCACGGCGTCGAAATCGGCGCGCTCGAGAGTGCGGTACGGCCACGCCGCGCGCATCAGATCGAACAGTTCGTCTTCGCCAAAATCTTCCGCCGCGCACGCCGCCACCATTTGCTGCGCCAGAATATCCAGCGCGTTGCGCGGAATCTCGATCCGGTCCAGTTCGCCCGCGCGGATGGCCCGCACCAGCGCGGCGCACTCGATCAGCTCATCGCGCGTAGTGGCGAACAGCCGTCCTTTGGGTAGAGCGCCCACCCAGTGGCCGGCGCGCCCGATGCGCTGCAGCGCCACCCCGATCGAGCGCGGCGAGCCGATCTGGCACACCAGGTCCACCGTCCCGATATCGATTCCCAATTCCAGCGAGGCGGTTGCCACCACGGCTTTTAACTCGCCGTTCTTCAGCCGCCGCTCCGCTTCCAGGCGCAGCGCGCGCGAAAGGCTGCCGTGGTGCGGCAGCACCGCGTTTTCTCCCAGCCGCTCGCCCAGGTGGTGCGCCACGCGCTCCGCCAGGCGGCGCGTGTTCACGAACACCAGCGTGGTGCGGTTCTGCCGGATCAGCTCGGCGGCGCGGTCGTAAATTTCGCCCCACATTTCATTGCCGGCCACCGGTCCCAGCTCGTCGCGCGGCGCTTCCACCGCCAGTTCCATGGCGCGGCGATGTCCGATGTGAACGATGGCCGGCGGGAGCGCCGATTGGCAAGCGGCGCGCAGGCTGCCATTCCGCCCCACAAGAAAGGCCGCCACATCTTCGATGGGTTTCACCGTGGCCGATAGCCCAATCCGCTGCGGCCTCCCGAGCCCGCTCTGCCCCACCAGCCGGTCCACCCGCGCCAGCGTCAGCGCCAGGTGCGACCCCCGCTTATCGTCCGCCACCGCGTGAATCTCGTCCACGATCAGCGTCCGCGCTTCCGCCAGCATCTTGCGCGGCCCCGCCGCCGTCATCAGGATAAACAGCGATTCCGGGGTGGTCACCAGGATGTGCGGCCGCTCGCGCGTCATGCGCCGCCGTTCCCATTGCGGCGTATCGCCGGTGCGCAGCGCCGCGCGAATGGGCGCCAGTTCGATCCCTTTCCGCGCGGCCAGCGCGGCGATCTCGGCCAGCGGCTGCTCCAGGTTCTTATGCACGTCGTTGCTCAAGGCTTTGAGCGGCGATACGTACACCACCTCGGTCTGCTCCGGCAGCGGACCCAGCCGGGCGCGGCGCACCAGCCCATCGATGCAAATCAGAAACGCCGCCAGCGTTTTGCCCGAGCCCGTGGGCGCGGAAATCAGCACGTCGCGCCCTTGGCGAATCAGCGGCCAGCCTTGAATTTGCGGTTCCGTGGCGTTGCCGAAACGCGTGGAAAACCATTCCGCCACGAGGGGGTCGAAATCGGACAGCACTACTTCCATTTTACTCCCGGATACCGCCAAAACCCGCATGCTACAATCGGGACGAATCCCCTTGCGAGGTGTAGTGCAATGGCAGAGAACCACGATATTTCGCGCCGCGACGTTCTAAAAGCCGCCGGCGCGGTGACGGCGATTGCCGCCGCCATTCCCGCCGTCATTTCCTCCGCCGAGGCGCCCTTCCTTCAAAAAGTGAAGGCCGCCAACGAAAAGGTGCAATACGGCTTCATCGGCACCGGCAGCCGCGGCTGCTACCTGCTCGACGGCGGACCCAATCCCGATCAGAACCACCTGCGCGGCATCGATACCGGCGTGTGCATGGCCATCTGCGACAACTGGGACGTCAGCCTCAAAAAGGGGCTCACCGCCGTCGGCCGCCCGGTCCCCACCTACGCCGATTACCGCGAACTGCTGGACCGCAAGGATATCGACGCCGTCTTCATCGCCGTGCCGCTCTACGAGCACTTCATGATCACGCGCGACGCGCTCAACGCCGGCAAGCACGTGTTCTGCGAAAAAAGCCTGGTGTTCAAGCCCGAGGAAGTGCACGAGCTGCGCGCGCTGGTTGGCTCCAAACCCAACCAGGTGATGCAGGTCGGCTTGCAGCGCCGCTACAGCCAGTTCTACCAGACCGCCAAGGACATGATCGCGCAGGGCATGCTGGGCAACGTGACCCACATCCGCGCCCAGTGGCACCGCAATTCCAGCCAGCGCCGGCCCGTCCCCGATCCCAAGCTCGAACGCAAGATCAACTGGCGCATGTACCGCGAATATTCCGGCGGCAACACCGCCGAGCTGGCCTCCCACCAGATCGATGTGGCCGATTGGATGTTCGGCGCCACCCCCGAATTCGTCATGGGCCTCGGCGGCCTGGATACGTTCAAGGATGGCCGCGACTGGTACGACAACATCCAGCTCATTTACCAATATCCCGGCGGCCGCAAACTGCTCTATAGCTCCATCAGCACCAACGGCCACCTGGACCTGCTGCAGGCCGAGCGCCAGGAGTTCGGCGAAATCATCATGGGAACCGCCGGCACCATCGAAATCACGGTCGGCGACGACGTCCATCCCTGCATGGCGCTGTGGTATCGCGAGCCCGCGCCCGTCAATACCGGGACCATCGTCAAAGGCGCCGCCGCTCCCGTTCCCCTCAAGGCCGGAGCCACCATGACCACCGCCGCCGCCACCCGCGGCGTACCGCTGCTCCTGTCCAAGGACTCGCCGGCATCCGCCGACCCGTTCCTCACCCGCGAAGCCAAGTTCGCCCGCCGCTGGCTCTACAGCAAGGGCATCATGCTGCCCGAGGAAGACTACAACCCCGTGGACGGCGAGCTGCGCGGTTTCTTCGAATGCTGCAAGGACCCGCTGAACAAGAAGCCCAAGAGCAACCTCGAGGTGGGGCTGAACGATTCCATTTCGGTCATTCTCTCCAACCTGGCCATGGACGAAGGCCGCCGCGTGTACTACACCGAAATGGAAAAAATGGGCCGCGCCAATGAGCCCATCAAAACCACCGCCGCGCCGAAGCCCGGAATCCATAGCAACGTGGGCGGGTAGTAAGTGAGGCGCTGCGCGCCGGGTAAGAAGCTAGCCCCGCACTTATTAAGTTTGGTTCGCGCGAACTGCCGGAGCAGGGGGCCAGTTTGAGTTTGAGTCGCCAGGTGGCCGGGCGCAGCCGGCGGGGCCCACTGACCAGAATGAGACTTCTTCGCAGCATGGCGCCTTCGCGGTTCAGTGTCCCGCCGGGTGGAAGTCGATGGTCGAATCCGCCGCAAACTTGCGGTAGTCGACAAACGTCACCCCGTTGGCGATTTTCCGATACGATCGCTCCATGCGAGCCTCGGAATGCGAGGGGAGCAGGTAACTGTGCCCGGCTACGGCAATGAAGTCGTAGTCCACTTCGACGGAAGATAGGAGGATCCCGGA
>Ga0181521_10000604_pt1 | contig 44456 bp, 35 predicted proteins | sample PEATcosm2014_Bin_32_FD_119764 | JGI IMG/M metagenome (GOLD analysis project Ga0181521, IMG submission 119764) | Peatland microbial communities from MTU Mesocosm Facility, Houghton, MI, USA - PEATcosm2014_Bin02_60_metaG | ecosystem: Environmental > Terrestrial > Soil > Wetlands > Peat | place...
ACGGAGGCACGGAGAAAAACAAAGTCAAGGTGAATACCGGAGAGCGCAGAGGTGGCAGAGGTAACAGAGGTGAATGCCCTCGGGCTTCGGTCCGCTTTGGGGGCCCAAGCCAAAATCAGAGAACACGAAGGTGGCGGAGGGCACGGAGCGAAGCGGAGACAGGCAAGAGTTGCTCACCGCGGAGACGCCGAGACGCTGAGAAATACAAGAATCACCACAGGGGCACGGAGGGAAGGAAGAAAGGTGACAGCGTTTTGGCGAGCGCATCGTCTTCCCTAAGCAGAGGTGGCAGAGCTCACGGAGGGGCCGCCTGCGGGCGGCCTTTTGCGAGCGTTGACGAGGAGGCGCGAGAAAACAAAACGAAAGAGAGAAGAAAGGCTGAGAGGTGTGCTTGTGAGCGCGTCATCTTCCCCAGGTAGAGGTCGAGAAACACTATTGCTGGATGCCGTAGGCTTTGAGGGCCTCCTGGTTGGCGAGGAGGGCTTTGGTGATGCGCAGGTGCTCGTTGAGGAGCTGAATGATGCCGCTCACGTCGATGTCGCGGACGACGGAGCCCAGCATGGAGCGGGCGGCCTCGGAGGTTTGGGAGGGGTCGCCGGAATCGGCCGCGAGCAGGTTCGGCGCGGCGTGCTGCAAGACGATGCCGAGGCGCTTCAGCCTGGTGCAAACGTCGCGATATTCCTGCTGGTGGCGGGCGTTCTCGCGGAGGAGGCGTTCGATTTCGCGATCGTGCTCTTTGCGGCTGGTGGCGACGGCGGTTTCCATCATACCTTCGAGCTCGGCCGGGTTCATGGCAAGCACGCGCCGGCGCAGCTTGGCTTTGACGGCTTTGCGCGTTTGCTCGCGGTCTTTGAGAGCGCGCTGAATGGCGTCACAAACGAGTTCGTCGATGGGACGCTCGCGGTCCGCGGGCGCATACCAGTGTAATTCGTCGACGTCGGCCTGGTCGGGGTCCTGGTGCTCGCTGAGAGCGGTGAGTACCCGGAGGGCCGCTTTCATGGCTGCTTTGCTGGGCTCCATCGTCTTCCGAGTGCCAGATTGCTGCTTTTTCTAGAAAGATATCATAGCGGGCCGGCCGGTGACGGCGCGGCGATAGTGGTATAGAGTCGAGTATGGCTGGTTTGCTGTACCTGGTGGCGACGCCAATCGGCAATCTGGAGGACATCACCTATCGCGCGGTGCGCGTGCTGCGGGAAGCCGATCTGATTGCGTGCGAAGACACGCGGCAGACGCGGAAGCTGCTGGATCATTACGGGATCGCGAAGCCGACGATCAGCTATCACGAACATAACGAGGCGGAGCGGGCAGCGGAACTGGCGTCGCGCATGGCGGCGGGTGAGACTGTCGCGCTGGTGTCCGATGCGGGGATGCCGCTGGTGTCCGATCCCGGATACCGCCTGGTGCGGGCGGCGATCGAGACGGGCGTGCCGGTGCAGGCGGTGCCGGGGCCCTCGGCGGCAATGACGGCGCTGGCGGGTTCGGGACTGCCGACGGATTCGTTCCGGTTCGGCGGATTTCTGCCGCCGAAAGCCGGGCAGCGATTGAAGGCGCTGGAGGCGCTGGCCGAGGAGCAGGCGACGCTGATTTTTTACGAGGCGCCGCACCGGATTCTGGAAGCGCTCGAGGCAGTGGAGCAGGCGCTGGGCGAGAGGCCGGTGGTGGTGGCGCGGGAATTGACGAAGATCCACGAGGAGTATTTGCGGGGAACGGCGGCGGAGGTGCGGGCGCAATTGGCGTCGCGGGATGCGGTGCGCGGCGAGATGACGCTGCTGATCGGGAAGGCGACGGCTCCGGCGCGGGACGATACGCCGGTGGAGGAAGCGGTGGAACGGCTGATCGCTAAAGGGACGGCGCGGATGGATGCCATCAAACAGGTGGCGCGGCGGCGGGGGATGTCGAAGCGGGAGGTTTACGAGAAGACGCTTTCACCGCAGAGACGCAGAGACGCAGAGTAAAGAAAAAAGACAAAAGACAAATCCGAGCACGCAGAGGTGGCAGAGGTAACGGAGAAAGGCGAGGCTTAGTCGGGCACCACGGTTCCGTCGGGTTTGACGCGGACTTCGCGCTTGCGGCCATTCTTGTCGACGTACTCGGCTTCGTAGGCGGTGATGGCGCCTCCGCTGCTCACCGTTTCCACCATGACGATCCGGCCCCCTACGGCCTTTTTCCCGATGGTTGCTTTGGCGGCGGCGGGGATACCCGCGATGGCGGTCTCTTCCTCGATCTCGATGACGGCGCCGCGTGAATCGATTTCGAGATCGCGGTGCTTTCCGTTGACCATGGTCTCGACCTCGTACGTGGTCTTGCCGTTTTCGGTTTCCTTGGAGAGCGCTTTGACTTCCGCGCCCTTGGTCTGGCTATCGACGGTGGCGCGGACGGCGGGCGGCAGATCTTTCATGGTCACGACGGCGGCGAGGAGAACGAACAGTTTCATGAACGGTCCTGTTAGCTGTGGCGGATGACGAGGACGTCTCCGTCCTTCACAATATACTCTTTGCCTTCGAGGCGGAGGAGGCCTTTTTCGCGGACGCCGGCGTAACCGCCCTGGTCGATGAGAGCTTTCCAGTTGACTACTTCGGCGCGAATAAATTTCTTTTCGAAATCGGAGTGGATCGCGCCGGCGGCCCTCACGGCGGGGGTGTGGATGGGGATGGTCCAGGCGCGGCATTCGTCTTCGCCGGCGGTGAGGAAACTCATCAGGCCAAGCAATGAATAAGTGGCGGAGATGAGGCGCTCGAGGCCGGATTCCTGAAGGCCGTAGCTGGCGAGGTAATCGCGCTGTTCTTCGCGCGGGAGTTCGGCGAGCTCGGCTTCGACTTTGCCGCAGACGGCGCTGGCGGCGGTGTGCTGGCGGCCGGCGAGCGGGCCTTCGCGATACTCGCGTTCGCGATCGTGCAGGTTGGCGGCGTCGTTTTCGCCGAGGTTGAGCACGTAGAGCATCGGCTTTTGCGAAAGGAACTGGAATCCGCGGAGGCGCTTTTCGTCTTCCCCTTCGAGATCCATCTGGCGGAGCGGATGGTTGGCTTCGAGCGAAGCTTTGCACTTTTCGAGCAGCTCGAATTCGCGGTCGAACTCGGGATTTTTGATCTTTTTGCGGTCCTTATCGAGGCGTTCGAGGCGCTTTTCGACGACCACGAGATCGCTCAGGATCAACTCGGTTTCGACGTCCTCCATGTCGCGGAGGGGATCGACGGATCCTTTTTCGTGGGGGACGGTTTCATCGGCGAAGAGGCGCAGGACGTGAGCGAAAGCGTCGACCACGCGAAGGCTGGCGAGGTAACTGGGGTCGCGCAGGCTCTCCTTCGAAATAGACGGCATATCGACGTATTCGACGGTGGCGTGGGTGACTTTCGGGGGCTCGAAAAGGCGGCCGAGAGCTTCGAGACGCGTGTCGGGCACGCGGGCGACGCCGGTGCGCGCGGCGGTGGATCCGATGCGGGTTTCCGACTGGACGCCGGTGAGGATCGTGAATAGAGAGGTCTTGCCGACCATGGGCAAGCCGATGATGGCTGTTTTCATAAAGGAGTGGCTACAGGGGGACTTCCACCTGGCTCAGGATTTCTTCGATGATGCGCTCGCCGGCATCGGCGCGGCGCTGCACGAGAGTGGTGCGGGTGTTGATGACGACGCGGTGCGCGAAAAGCGGGGAAGCGAGGCGCTTGACGTCGTCGGGGATGGCGTAATCGCGGCCTTCGAGGAGGGCGAGGGCCTGGACGGCGCGGTAGAGGGCCTGAGAACCGCGCGGGCTGACGCCGAGAACGAGCGATTCGTGGTGGCGGGTCTTTTCGACGATGGCGAGCATGTAATCGACGAGGCTTTCTTCGACGGAGATGCGCTCGACGGCGTCCTGGAGCTGAAGGACGTCGTCGGCGACGAGGCCGGAAGGCGGAATGTGGGTGGCGGCGGCCCCGGAATTGCGGACGACTTCGCGCTCATGGGCCAGATCGGGATACCCGATGCGCAGGCGCATGAGGAAGCGATCGAGCTGCGACTCGGGGAGCGGGTAGGTGCCGTGGTGCTCGACGGGGTTTTGGGTGGCTATCACCATGAACGGCCGCGGCAAGGCGTGAGAGTGGCCGTCGATGGTGACCTGGGCTTCATTCATGGCTTCCAGGAGGGCGGATTGGGTCTTCGGGGTGGTGCGATTAATCTCGTCGGCGAGGAGGAAATTGGCGAAGATCGGGCCGGGTTTGAACTCGAAGGCTCCGGCCTGGACGTTGTAGATGGTGACGCCGAGGACGTCGGAGGGGAGCATATCGCTAGTGAACTGCAGGCGGTGGAAGCGGCAGTTCACGGAGCGGGCGAGGCATTGAGCGAGGGTTGTTTTACCGACCCCGGGTACGTCTTCGATGAGCAGATGACCGCGCGCCAGCAGGCAGACGAGGGAAAGCCTGACGACATCAGGCTTACCGCGAATCGCCAGCCCGAGGGAGGCCTCGAGTTCGGTTAAACGGGCGATTTGCGTCGGATATCCAGCCGGCGGGGCTACGATTGATTCCCGCTGGGACATTACGACCATGATACTAAATGGCACGGCATGGCTGACCTGAAATGCCGGAAGACATGGCGAGGCCAAGAAAACACAAAAAAACAAAATTTCACGCAAAGGCGCAAAGAACGCAAAGAAAAACGGAAAACAGGATTCACACAGAGGCACAGCGCGGCTTCGCCGGAAGCTTTCAGCGATCAGCTTTCAGCGGTCAGCTTTTGGATGAGGGCAAGCGGCGTGAGAAATCTTTGCGCGGCGCAAAGAAACGAAGAATTAGTAGCACAGAGCTCACGAAGTAGGGGCGCTACTCGCACCAAAGCGCGACTCCGGGATCGATGCGGAGGGCGCGACGGGCGGGGAGGTAGCAGGCGAGGAGCGCGACGAGGGTGAGCAGGAGGGCGACGGCGGCGAATGTGAGCGGGTCGTGCGGGGTGACGCCGAAGAGCTGGTTGGCCATGAGGGTGGTCAGGGCGAGGGCTCCGGCGACGCCGGCGGCGACACCGAGGAGGGCCATTCTGGCGCCGGCGCCGAGGATGAGGCGGATGACGTCGGCGCGTTGGGCTCCGAGGGCGATGCGGACGCCGATTTCGTGGGTGCGCTGTCCGACAACATAGGAGATGACGCCGTAGATTCCGATGCAGGAAAGGACGAGCGCGAGGGCGGCGAAGGCGGCGAGGAGGACCATGGTGAGGCGGCGGGCGGCGAGAGAGGTGGCGAGGACGTCGTCCATGGTCTGGACGGCGTAGATGACCTGGCGGGGGTCGAGTTCGGCGACGGCGCGGCGGACCTGCTGCATGATGGCCGGCGGATCGCCCGTCGTGCGGAGGACGACTGAGACGCCGCCAGCGGCGAGGGGCATGAGTTTTTCGGGCATTTGCATGAAGGGGTAGAAGAACTGCGCTTCGACGGCGGCCTTTTCGTCGTTGCCCGGGCCCCACTGTCTGACATGGCCGACAACGCCGACGATTTCGGCCTCCACGTTGAATTGCAGAAGATGGACGTGTTTGCCAATGGGGTTTTCGTCGCGGAAGTACGTGCGCGCGAAGATATCGTCGATATCGATGACGATGGGTGCGGTTTCGTTGTCCTGGGGGGTGACGAAACGGCCGCGCTGGAGGGTGATTCCCATGGCCTGTTGGAATCCCGCTTCCACGAGATAGAACATCGCTTGGGGCAGTTCGTTATCGTTGGCGGGCTTGGGCCGGCCGTCGATCCAGAAGGGTAGGAAAGAATCGTGGATCATGGGGCGGGAGCCGAGCGTGACCGAGACGGCATCGACGCCGGGGAGGGAGCGCATTTTGTCGTCGAACTGGCGCAGGCGGGCGCGGGTTTCGGTGGAGGTGGTGGCGGAAGTGGCCGGCATGGAAAGGCTGAAGGTGATGGCGTGGCGGGGATTGTATCCGGGATTGACGCGCCAGAGGGCGGAGAGGCTGCGGAGCATGAGTCCGGCGCCGGTGAGGAGGATGAGGGAGGTGGCGACCTCGATGACGACGAAGAGGCTTTGTAGGCGGTGACGGGCGGCGCTCGATCCGCGGCCCGAGGACTTGAGGATTTCCTGTAAATTGACACGGGAACTTTGGAGCGCGGGTGAAAGGCCGAATAAGATGGCGGCAGCGAGGGAAAGGACGAGGGTGAAGAGCAGGACACGGCCATCGAGGGAGATTTCTTCAGCTCGGGGCAAGGTACCCGGCAAGGCGTGGAGCAGGGATTTGGTGGCGAAGAACGCGAAGAAGAGGCCGAGTGCTCCGCCTAGCGCTCCGAGCGACAGGCTTTCGGTGAGGAGTTGGCGGACGATGCGGCCGTGGCTGGCGCCGAGGGCAGCGCGGACGGCGAACTCGCGCGAGCGACCCATGGAGCGGGCGAGCAGAAGATTGGCGACATTGGCGCAGGCGATCAGAAGCAGGAAGCCGACGGCGGCAAGGAGGACCAGTAGGAAGGGCTGGACTTTGCCGACGATGTCTTCCTTTAGGGAAACGAGGGCGACGCCGGTATTGCGGTCGGCGACCGGGAAGGCGTCGGCGAGATGGCGGGAGACGACGTCCATGTCGGGCTGGGCCTGGGAAAGCGAAACGCCGGGCTTGAGGCGCGCGATGGAATGGGCGCTGACGGAGATGCGGCGATCGCGAAAGGAGGGGTCGTTCCATTGGCCGATGGGGGTGTAGACGTCGCGATCGTGGCCGAAGAACGTGAAGTTCGGCGGGACGACTCCGACGACGGTGTAGGACGTGCCGTTTAGGGTGAGCGACTTGCCGACGATGTCGGCGGAAGCGCCGAATTCGCGGTTCCAGAAGGCGCCACCGAGCATGACGACGGGGGCGGCGCCGAGCAGATCGTCATCGGAACGGAAGGCGCGGCCGAGGATTGGCGGGACGCCGAGAGTGGAGAAGAAGTCGGCGGAGACCATGTAGCCGGTGAGGCGTTCGGCTTCGGCGCGGCTGGTGAAGTTGTAATCCTGGTTGCGGTAGAGGGCCATGGAGGCGAAGGTTTGGGTGTCGCGCTGCCAATCGAGGAAATTGAGGTAGACGACGGGGCCGCGGTCGACTCCGGGTGTGCTGGCGTAGACCGTGACGAGGCGATCGGAATGGGGATAGGGCAGCGGGTTGAGCAACACGCCGTTTACGACGGAGAAAAGCGCGGTATTAGCGCCGATGCCGAGCGCGAGGGTGAGGATGGCGATGGCGGCGAAAGCGGGGGATTTGCGAAGCGTGCGGATAGCGTAGATCAGGTCTTGCGACAGCGTCCTCATGGGGGCATTTTATTCCACGCGGGCGTGGATTTCATGGGTGGGGAATTAGCGCTACTATTTATGTTGCTGTACGCGGGCTAAGAGAGGGCTATTAACGATGAAAAGATGGAAGACTGCGGTTTTCGGCACCGGATTCATGGGGCGAGTCCACCTGGAGGCGATCCAACGCCTGGGGAATGTCGAGGTGGTGGCTCTCAGCAGCTTGGAGGACGACGTGGCGCGACGGCTGGCCGCGCAGTACGGCGTGGGACGAGTGGAATCGGACTATCACAAAATTCTGGAAGATCCAAAGATTGACGCGGTGCATATCTGCACGCCAAACAAGCAGCACTTTCCGATGGCGAGTGAGGCTTTGGCGGCAGGCAAGCACGTGGTGTGCGAGAAGCCGCTGGCGCGGAGTGTGGACGAGGCGCGGAAGCTGGTGGCGGCGGCGGGGAAATCGGGGCGGCGGGATTGTCTCAATCACAACCTGCGGTATTATCCGCTGGTGCAGCAGATCCGGCGGATGTGCGAGGCGGGGGAACTGGGGGACATCCTGGTGGTGCAGGGCACGTACTCGCAGGACTGGCTGCTCTACGATACGGATTACAACTGGCGGGTGGAAGGCGACCATGGTGCGTCGCGCACCTTCGCGGATATCGGCTCACACTGGTTCGACATGGCGGAGCACGTGACGGGGCTGCGAACGACGGCGGTATGCGCGGACTTTCAGACCTTTTATAAAACGCGCAAGAAGCCCAAGAGGACGGTGGAGACATTCGCCGGCAAGCTGCTGCGTCCGGATGAATACGACGAAGTTCCGATCAGCACGGAGGATTACAGCGGGGCGATTTTCCGCATGGGCGAGCGCACGCGCGGTTCGATGACGGTGAGCCAGGTATCGGCGGGGCGGAAGAACCAACTGCGCATCGAGGTGTATGGGACGAAGAGCGCGGCGGCGTGGGACCAGGAAAAGCCGAACGAGCTGTGGATCGGGAACCGCAACACGAATAACCAGTTGCTGCTGAAAGATCCGTCGCTGCTGCTGCCGGGCGCGCAGGCCTACGCGGAACAACCGGGCGGGCATGCTGAGGGTTACCCGGATACGTTCAAGCAGAATTTCAAGCGGTTTTACGCGTCGCTGGAGAGCGCTGATGCGGAGGCGCAATATCCGCGATTCCGCGACGGGCTGCGGCAACTGACGATTTTGGAAGCGGCGCTGGAAAGCCACAAGAGGCGGGGCTGGATGGACGTGCCCGCGCTGGAAGAGGGGAAAAGCTGATGGTTTTCGTTGCTGGAGCACTCGCGATTTTCGTGTATGGCATGATCGCGGCCATGCTGGGGACGATACTCCCCGGGCTTTCGGGGCGGTTTCACCTGACGCCGAAACAGAATGGCTCGATCGCGTTCGCGCAGGCGCTGGGGCTGATGATCGCCTCGCTGCTGGTGGGGCCGCTGCTGGATAACGAAGGAAAGAAGCTGGGGCTGATTTTGGGGCTGATCCTGGTAGCGGTGGCGCTGCTGGCTCTGCCGAAGTCGAGCGGATTTGGGAGCGTGGCGACGCTGATGTTCGTCTTGGGGTTGGGCGGCGGCGTGGTGGTGACGGCGGCGAACGCGCTGATCAACGGGCCGAGCGAATCCAACCTGTTGAATCTGTTCTTCGGGCTGGGCGGCATGGTGACGCCTTTCATATCGGCGAACCTGTTGAAAGGCAACATTGTGAAGCTGTGCTATGCGGCGGGATTCTTCGCCGTGGTGGCGCTGGCAGTGCAGGTGATCGCGCCGATTCCCGCACCGACCGGCGCGAAGAGTTTTGTGCTTTCGGACGTGGGCGCGTTGTTGGCGCAGCCGGTGCTGTTGGTGCTGGGGTTAATGTTGTTTTTGTACGTGAGTTGCGAAGTGGGCATCTGGAACTGGCTGGTGCAGCACATGATCGCGCAGGGCATTCCGGAAACGCGCGCGCTGAATGTGCTTTCGCTGGGATTCGCGCTGGGCCTGCTGGTGGGCCGTTTGTTTGTGGGGTTGGTGAAGATGCCCGTGGGGCCGGAGACCGTAACGCTGGTGGCGGCGGCGCTGATGGCGGTGACCACCTACCTGGTGATCACGATCCACAGCGTGAAAACCGCGTGGGCGCTGGTGTTCCTGGCCGGGGTGTCGATGGCGCCGGTGTTTCCCACCACGCTGGCGATTGTGGGCCGGGAGTTTCCGCAGATGATCGGCACGGCGGTCGGGCTCGCGATCACGTTCGGATGGGCGGGGCTGGCGGTGAGCTCGCGGATAATCGGCGGGATTGCCGGAGGCGATACCAAGCGGCTGAAGAAGGCGCTGCTGGTGATTCCGGCGTTTTCGGTGATTATGGTGGGTTTGAATCTGGCGTTGCGGGCGATGTTGGCGAAATAAACAGAAAGAGGAAACGGGATGAGAGTTGGAGTATTTACGCCGCTGCTATCGCAGCTTTCTCTGGAAGATGTGCTGAAGAAGTTGAGCGCGAAGGGAATCAACACCGTCGAATTGGGCACGGGCAATTATCCCGGGAATGCCCACTGCAAGCTGACGATGCTGGACGACGCGTCAGAGTTGAACGCGTTCAAAAAGACGATTGCGAAGCACGGATTTTCGATCAGCGCGTTGAGTTGCCATGGAAATGCGCTGCACCCGGACAAGGAGCGCGCGCGGCACGATGCGGACATAAGCCGGAAGACGGTGCTGCTGGCGGAGAAGTTAGGTGTGCCGGTGGTGGTGGATTTTTCGGGGTGTCCGGGGGATTCGCCGGCGGCGAAGCAGCCTAACTGGGTGACTTGCCCGTGGCCGCCGGACTACCTGGAAGTGCTGAAGTGGCAGTGGGACGAAGTGGTGGCGCCGTACTGGACGAAGCATGGCGCGTTCGCGGCGGAGCACGGGGTGAAGATCGCGATCGAGATGCACCCCGGGTTCGTGGTTTACAGCCCGGAGACGATGCTGCGGCTGCGAGGGATTGCGGGCAAATCGGTGGGGTGCAATCTGGATCCGAGCCACATGTTCTGGCAAGGGATCGACCCGATTGCGGCGGTGCGCGTGCTGGGGGACGCGATTTACTATGTGCACGCGAAGGACACGCAGATCTACGGCCGGAATCTACCGCTGACCGGCGTGCTGGACACCAAGCCGTACACCGACGAACGGAATCGCGCGTGGATTTTCCGGACGTGCGGATATGGGCATGGGGCGGAATGGTGGCGCGAGTTCGTGTCGACGCTGCGGATGTACGGGTATGATTACGTGCTGTCGATCGAGCATGAGGACAGCATTCTTTCGCCGGAAGAAGGGCTGACCAAGGCGGCGAGCTTCCTGGGAGAGATCGTGATCAAGGAGCAGCCGGCGGCGGCGTGGTGGGTGTAGGGGCGGGGGTAGTCAAGGGCAGAATAGCCACAGAGACACGGAGGCCACGAAGGTTGGGGCTTCGGGCTGCGAATCGATGCAGCGCGGGAATCAAAAAGGCACCGCTCCCTTGCGGCCGCGGCTCAGTATGGCCGCGGCTCAGTATGGCCGCGGCTCAGTATGGAGGCGGGGGGAGAGAATCGTCGCGGTGAGGGGTTGCCGTCGCTACTGGAGGGCTTTGGCGATGGCGGCTTCGGCGACGGGCGCCATCAACTTATAGCCTTCGGAGTTGGGGTGGAGGCCATCGCGGGAGATTCCGGGCTTGAGGAAGCCGGCGCTATCGACCACCGCTGAGAAATAGTCCGCGTAGACGGCGTGGGCACGGTCGGCGTAGGACTTGATCCAGGCGTTCAGCTTCAGGATGTCGGCGGGCGGACGGCCTTCGCTCATTTTGACCTGGCCATAATCGGCAATCGGGGTGATGGAGCAGAGGATCACTTTGATGCCGTGGGCCTGCGCCAGTTCGGTCATCGCCTGGAGATTCTCTTCGATCATGGTGGGGGTCTCGGGACCGGTGTTGCGCGCGATATCGTTGGTACCGGCCAGGATGATGACGGCGGCGGGTTTGAGATCGATGACATCGGGGAACATGCGGACCAGCATTTGCGGGGTAGTCTGGCCGCCGATGCCGCGGTTGACATACGGCTTACCGGGGAACGATTCGTCGAGATGCCATCCGATGGTGATGGAATCGCCCATGAAGACGACGCGTTTCGGGTCGGCGGGCTGGCGCTTGAGCTCCTCGTTAGCGGCGTAGAACTGGCCGAGCTGATTCCAGTCGTCGAGTTGACTGGCCACGCGCTGAATAGTGCCGGCGAGGCAGCACTGAGTTTTGGGGCTCTTGAAGTCATCCACCGTCTGGGCGGGAGCCGCGGCTACCATCATCAAACCTGCCGCGAGCAGCGGGCAAAAGCGTTTGCGCATGTATCGGATTCTCCGCCAAAGATTATAAATCACGTACGCATCCGATATCGCCGGTCATTTACTGGCCAATCTGTGGCTACTTTCTTCCCGCCGGTTTTCTCGCACCGGTGCCAGTTGCTGCGTCAGTATGAACCACCGCTCGGCCAATAGCAAGGCAGCTCTACCGCTTCTGAAGCCGTACCCACATAAAGCTGGAATTGGACCTGGATTTCGAGTAAGATAGCCCAGGGCCGGGAAGCGAACTTGGCGGTTGGCCACGTCGCTTTTTACTGAAACGCACTTTCATCTGGAAGAAAAGGTTCCGCTTTCCCGCCCAAACTCCACCTTCTGAGATTGGCCGGTAAAGCGTTCACAGATTCCCGAAAAATATATTGCCATTGGTTCTGAGTAACTTAGGGCGGGGAAGCCGACGGCCCCTCACAACGTGATTGCTACCGTGGCTTCGGCCAGGGGCTCATCGCAGGACGAGTCGAAGGCCGAAGGGAACTGCTGCGATCATGAAATGGTTTTGTACGGGGGTGCTCCTGGGTCTGCTTGCGGCATCGCCGGCCGCGCGCGCGCAAACCTTAGTCGACATGCGGACGCAGAGTAAGAGCGTGGACTTCTCGGCGGCGACGTCTACCAAGCCGTTCCAGACAGGGGCGGCATTGCCGGCGACGTGTTCGGTGGGTGCGACCTATTTCAATACGGCGGCGCCGGCTGGCAAGAACCTGTACGGCTGCACGGCACCGAATACGTGGAACTTGTTGGGATCGAGCCTGTTGTTCGGCGGGGGCGCGGCGAACGCGGGCGATTGCGCGCAGTTCAATAGCGCAGGAAACATCGTGGACGCGGGCGGGCCATGTGGGGCGCCGACGGCGGTGACGATGGCGAGCCCATTCAGCGTGGCGGGGTCGCTGATGGTGTCGGCAGGCCCGGGACGGGTGGGAGTTGCCAGTTCGTGCACGAACAGCGGCGGGACACTGGTGTGTCCCGGCGGATTCGCGGGATATGTTACCTGGCCCGCGGGATCGGGCACAAACACGCGCCAGATCCTAGGGCCGGCGGGTCCATTTACGACAAGTTTCAACTACGTGTGGGCAGATGCGGTGCCGACCGGGGCCACACTGATGAAGATCGGAGCGCCGTCGTCGGGAGCGTCCAGCCTGGGGCCGGCGATTCCCGATACGGACTATGTCACTCCTTCCGGGACTGGCGCCTTACAGAATAAGACGTTTGACGCGACCAGCTTATTCAGCGGTTATCTTCCCTGGACACAAATTCCGACGCCGGGCGCTCCCGCTTTGGGCTATTTGAGGGTATACGCCAAAACCGGCGGCGGCCTGTGCTGGATGAACTCTTCCGGTACGGAAGCCTGCGGAGGAACGGGCCTGGGCGATCCCGGATCGAGCGGACTGATTGTAGAGACATCGCCGGGAGTAACTGCGAATCGCACGCTCACGGCCGGCTCATCGAACATCTCGGTAACCAATGGCGGCGGGGCGGGCGGTAATCCGACGATCGACATCGGAACGTCGGTGAACTTCAGCGGCAAAACCACGACGCCGGTACAAGTGGGAGTGTCGGCGGGAACACCGAGCACGTGCACGGCGGGGCAGTTCTATTTCGCCACCGACGGAGTCGCGGGGCGCCAGTTGGAGACTTGCACGGCTCCAAATACCTGGGCGCCGGTGGCGTACGGGCAAGGCGCGGTTAACCCGGTCACGTGTTCGATGGGGCAGGCGTATTTCAATACCAGCGCGCCCGCAGGACAGAACTTATACCTTTGCACGGGCGTCAACGCGTGGACACAAGTAACAGGCGCGATAACGTCGATATTTGGCCGTACCGGCGCGGTGACCGCGCAGACGGGCGATTATACATACGCGCAGATCGCCAATACGCCGGCGGCCCTGCCGCCCAACGGGGCGGCATCCGGAGATCTGGCGGGATCGTATCCCAATCCCGTGGTGGCGCAGATAAACGGCGCGGTGGTACCCGCTTCGGGACTGTTGAAGGGCAATGCGAACCATCAAGTGGTATCGGCGACGGCCGGGGTGGATTATATGGGGACGACCACACCCCTGCAGGCGTCGCAAATGCCGGCGCTAAACGGCGATTGTGTAACGCCGCAAGGCGGCATCACCACGACTTGCGGCAAGACGAACGGCGCGCCCTTTTCGGCAAGCGCAACTACGGATACCACCAATGCGGCAAATATCTCGTCCGGGACATTGAGCGCGGCGCGTCTGCCCGCAACGGCAATGCAGAACAATCAGAGCAATGTCGTCAGCGGCGGGACACAAGACTTTCACGCCGCGGCACATACCTTGCCGATGGTTACAGGCCCGTCAGCAAGCCTGCCGTCGACGTGTACCGCCGGCGAGGTGTATTTCGCAACTAATGTGACGCCCGGGCAGAATCAATTCTATTGCACCGGGACTAATAGCTGGACGCAACAGAGTGGCGCGATTCCATCGGTATTCGGGAGAACGGGTGCGATTACGGCGCAGACAGGGGATTACACGTACGCGCAGATCGCCAATACGCCCACGGCCTTGCCGCCGACCGGCGCGGCATCGGGAGATTTGAGCGGGACTTATCCGAGCCCGAAAGTGGCACAGATCAATGGCGCGGCTGTTCCGACGAGCGGCGTACTGAAGGCGAATGCGGGCGGGCAACTGGTAGCGGCGGCGGCAGGAACGGATTACGAAGCGCCGATCACATTCGCGGGGGCGCTTTTCCAGTTTGGGAGCACGGTAAGTTGCGTGGGCGCATCGGGCACCACAACCGGCTGCCTGAGCAGCACGGACTGGACGACTTTCAACAACAAACAGAGCGCGCTCGCGAATCCGGTCACGGGAACTGGCAGCGCCGGCGCGGTGACGAAATTCACCGCCGCCACTACGGTGGGGAGCGCAACGGCTTCGGACATCGTCAACTTATTCTCGGGGTGCAGCGGCGCGCAATACCTGGGCGCCGACGGGGCGTGCCATACCGGAGCCGGTGGAAGCGGGTACGTCACGTTGACGACAGGGGCGGGCGCGCCAACGGCTAACTGCTCGGCGCCATCTTCATCAAACTTAGCGCTGTATCTAGACACCACTAATAACGACGAATGGTGGTGTGCCGCCGGGAATAGCTGGAAGAAGACGCTGAGTGTTACGGGCAGCGGACCATACCAGGCTACCGGCGCTACGGGCGCGGTTCCCAGTACACCGGCGAGCGGAACCGTGACGTGCTACTTCGACAGCACACTCAATACGCAGGTTTGCCTGGATTCCGCCGGAAATCCGTGGCAGATGGTGAAGGAAGCGACGCTGGGCGATGTCCAGAAAAGAAGCTGTGACATTACAGTTGGGGATGCGTCATCGTCGAGCGCGGTGACGAATGCGCAGTTAGGGCCGCAGAAGCACACTTGCAAAATCGCGGCGGCGGGGAGCGTGCTGGAGGTCGATGTCGAGTCAGACGCGGGCTCACCGAGCGTGATCGTGGGGCGGCGCCGATGCACGGCGTGGTCGAGCGGGACGTGCTCGGCGGAATCTACCGTCAACCTGGTTTCGTCGGCTACCGCAGCTTCGTCGGGATACATCGGTTGCAGCAACACTGGCGGCACTACCGGTTTCGATGGGGGCACGACGTGCGCCGGGACGTTGCAAAACAGTGCTCTTAGTGCCGGCGATTGGATTGAACTTGTGAGCGGCACGGCTGGCGGGACGGCAAAGCTGGTCACCATCCACGTCTTGTACGCGGTGAACTAACATGCTGATTCGACCAACACGCCGAGAGTTAATCAAGTACGGCATCGGAGCCGCGGCGTTCGCGAAAATGGCTCGCGCGCAGGTGCGCGTTCCCGGTCCAGGCGGGGCAGCATCAGGCGGCGGGGGAGGGGGATGGAGTTTGGTTGCACACACTGGGAAGGCCGGAGCCTCAGGTGGGGCGGATTTCACGACCAGTGCGATCAATACCTCTGGCGCAAATCTCATCGTCGTTGGTATAGGCTCCTACTCCACATCTCCGAGTGTTTCAGATTCGCTCGGTAATACCTGGACGCGCCTAAATGTCTACACACAATCGGCGGACCCGAATATTGCGCTCTTCTATTGCTACAATCCCACGACCGGATCGAGCGATACCTTCACGACTTCAACAGGCAACGCATACCCAGTAATGATGGGGGCCGCATTCTCCGGGAGTTCTGCAAGCCCGTTCGATCAACAGAACGGCGCGGCATCCACGGGACTAGTTACGAGTCAACAACCTGGAAGTATCACGCCGACTGCCAATAATGAATTGATCGTTACATTGTTCGGCGACTCGAACTGCAGCTCAATTCCAACTATCGATTCAGGCTTCACGATTACCGACGCCATCGCTTACAACGGCAGTTCAAACTATGGCGGCGCAGTAGCTTACTTATTTCAAAACACAGCCACCGCGATCAATCCGGCGTGGTCGATTACCAGCTCGGGCAACACGGTTAGTTCAATTGCGAGCTTCAAATGAGAACTGTTATTTCCGTCCTTGCTCTCGCGCTGTGTTGTGAAGCCCAGACGAACATCTACCTGCGCGCAAGCGGCCCTCAGTCCCAGGTGGTAGTGGGCGCGACGAACGCCACGCCCATCGTGCTGACGACGCAGAATGCGCATGGATTCAGTCCCTCCTGCAACACCACGACGAATATCTGCTATTGCGCGGTCGTCGGAGTGTCCACGGGCACGGGGGTTTCGCCGGCCAACGGGCTGCGCGAATGCGTGTACCAAAGTTCAACCACCCTTGCGCTCTACGACAGCTCCGGCAGCCCGATAGCCGGAACCGGCGGCTGGTTCTTCGGCTATATGCCATATCCGAACCCCGGCCAGGATGGGCAGTGGGTAGCGCCTCTCACCAAGTTCACTATCCCTGCTAATGCCGGACCGCTCGGCTTCCTCGATGGAACGAACGGGGATGAGATGCGCCGGTTGGCAACCAGCACCTCCAATGGCTTGTCTAGCATCGTAGTGAGCGGCGGATCAGGAGGTTCTTGCGCATCCACGGGGTGCACCGTGACGGTGAACCTCGCGTACAATCCGACCGCCTTGCGAATCCCGGTGGCGGCGGGAAATCAGTTCAGCATCACCGGCACGTACACCGGGAGCGGCGCGGATCTCGATACCTGCGGCTCAGGCGGCGCCGCGCAGTCTCCGTTCACGGTGGCTTCGACTACGAGCAGCAGCTACACATCGACCGGGTTTACGTGCCCGGGACTCACCACCGGAACTTACACGGGCGTCCACATGGCGTGTGGGCCGGCCGCCACTCCGAACGATACCATCGGCGGAGCGCAGGATTGTGCAGTCGTGTCCCTGATGGCGCTGAACAATAGTGCCTGGTGGACGCAAATGCTCAGCTACATGACGAGCGGCAACCTGACATCCAGCCCGAATTATAAGTTCGTGTGGGACGGCGGCTCGGTTGTGGCGAACGAAGACGATATGACGAGGTATGGCATGGCAGCCGTGCGGTTTCTCGTGGACCGGTCGAATTCCCTTTGGCTGAGCGAGATCATCTATGCCCTGAACAGCATCAATCGCGTCGGCGGAGTGGGCTTCCCGGTGAATAGCCAGGCTTTCGTCCTTCAGTCGGACGTGGAGTTCAACTACACGACAGCTATCGAAGCACTGGCCCTGATGTATGCGGTCGCGGCCCATGCACCGGAAGGCGGATATTGGACGTCCTCGGAACAGACAACGTTCTTGAACAAGTTCTATGGCGATGTGGACGATCCCACGATGACAGCCTGCACCACGACCAACCAGGACGCCGCCAACACGAACACGCACAATTGGGTGCTTTCGAGCGGCCTCGTCGCGCCGGGGACCAATGATGCGACACACCTTCAGCTTCCGTCGAGCGATGCACACTATTCGAGTCCCACATACTACAACGGAACCGTCGTTCAGGTAGATAACAACTATGGTGGTGGGAGCGACTACTCGCACTACACGTACGGTGCCATAGCGGGATCGAGTGGCTCTTCGGGAGTCCTAACGGTTACCTCTTGGCTGAACCCGCAAGGGGGCGCCGGGGTCACGCCCGCCTTGAATCAGGTGGTGAGCGCTACCTATAACTCGGGACTCACAGCCGTAGGCACCACGGGGCAGGTTGTCTGCGTGCTCACGAGCGGCAATGCCATCATCTCATTCCCGATGTCAGGGACTAACACGATCTCAACGGCCAGCGGCGCAGGCGTCATCCTGGCTCCTGGGCTGCAAACTTCCGGAGCGCCCACGTCGGCCAGTGTCTACACGGGATGCAGCACGGTTACCTCCGTGTCGGGCACCGCCAGCATCACGACCACCCTTGGCACCAAGTACACGATCTTCGACACGTTCACGATCTCCAGTCCATCATCGGGCGCAACGGCGACGGTGACTTTCACGAAATCTACTCCGGGGAGCCTTCTGAATCCCGGCGATGAAGTGGTGGCTTACAATGGCTGGGGGACCGAGCTGGATTTTCCTCGGTACGGAAGCTACGTCTCTTCTTGCTCTGGAAGTACATGTAACGTTATTAACTCCGATACTGTGTCAGCCTCCACAACCACCCCGCAAATGGCGTGGCGGCTCCCTCAATGGACAAGCGGAGACTGCGGGTGGCAGTGGGCCGCCAAGCACCAGCAAAATGCCAGCATCGGGGTACAGTCGGCGGTCTATGGGTATGGCGCCGGGGGGCAGACATCGTTAGCGAACAATAATGGGACTTATTCCATTTCTGACGCTGGGGCAAACGGCGGGAACGGCGGTTCTCCAGGAGCAGCGTTCATGGCCATTGATTTTGCAGCGGCGCCGGACGATCCGCGCCCCGTGCGCGACCTCGCGCGAGTCCAGCCCTGGGCCTTCGACTATGCCTGCCGTCCGCTTCTCGATTTCAGCACCGGGCGTTTGCGCGACGGGCCAGGCTACTCTATGGACGCCGACCAGCCGTCCTGCGAACTCTTCGAATGGCTGCTTTACAACAGTGTTCCAGGTTATCCGACCTGGTACGGAACATGGGCGCAGAACATCAGTCTCTGGAAGATGTACGAGATACTTCCGCAGCCTTTCAGCGGTAACACAACCTTTCTTGCCGGCTGGGCCGGGCAGTCCGGAACAGGGTACGGCGGCTGGGGATTGTTCGGTAATTCCGCCGCCAGCTATGGCTGGGCGTTAGACCCGGTGTCCTTTTTCGCGCCGTCAAGCAACAACGCGGCGTGGTATCGCAACATCATGGAGAATCTCCCTGGCCCCAGCCTGTGGGGAAACACGCAGCCCGACCGCCAGGCGATCGCGGTCCTGCACAACGATCCGCGCATCTCGGACTCCACCTACTCAGACGCGCCGCTGCAAGCCGCGTTCATTCAATCGTCCAGTTCCCAGGTGACATCGTTAACCGGTTGGCCCCACCTCTACCGCGGAGATGCGTTCATCAGTCGGACGTGCTGGCAGTGCACGAGCGGGACTTTGAGCATCTTCGACATGGCGACCTTCACCAATGGGGTCTACGATTCACCGAGGCCGGGCCAGATATCGATTTGGAAGAACGGATGCCTCCTCGGGGCAGACAGTAACCCGTGCAACTCGTTGTGGGCATCGGACCCTTCCACGTTGAGCGATACATTGCAGCTCGGCGGTCCTGGGCTGAGTCAATTCCAATCCGGCACCCCACCCAATATCGGGATCACGCCCGAGACGGCCTGGGCGAGCGCCAACGCCGGCAGTTACGGCTCCATGTTCGGAGACTCGCAATCGCGCTACGCGGCTGCTTGTGGGAACGAGGCTCCGAATTACGTGCAGACCTCGTTCACCCTCGATCACGCCGCACGGTGCTGGGTGCATCTCAAGGTAAACGGTCATGACGAATGGATTTTCCAGTTTGACGATGTAGCGCTGGCCGCCGGCTCGCCCGTATCTTCCATCTCAATGAACTGGCACCTGCAATACCCACAGAATGGGCAGACTCAGGCTCCCAGCACGATCAATTATCCAACCGGGTCCACAACCTGCACGGCGCTTTCGGGTTCTACGTGCACATCCAACACTATTAAGGTGGTGGAGGATGGCAATAGCGGCCGCACCTACGGCCTGATGACGTGGATTACGTCGGCCAATACCATTACGGTCAACGACGATTGTGTCGGGCTCGGCGGCGGCCAGTGCGCGCCGGGCAGCACATATTCGGGCGGGAACGGATACACGCACCGCTTCACAGTGGCTGGCGGAACTTCGGTCGGCGCCAATGTCCCGAAGATGATTTCGGTGGTGGGACACAAGATCATGAGCAGCCTGACCGATACGACCTTCAATACTGCAAGCCTGAATCCCGACGGCAATTGGACGGGAGTGCAGTTGACGGGCGCAAAGTCCACAGGCATTGCTTTGTTCGCGGTCGGCGGCAGTTCTCACTCATCGATAACAAGCTTTACGACGAGTTTCAGCGGAACGGGCGACTGGTTGATTATGGGCCTCACGCCAGGCACCTATTCGGTAACGGTTGCCGGAGTTCCGGTCGCGGGCTCTCCGTTCACCGTTGGATCGGGCGACGGGACGATTTATTTTCCGTCGGGCGCGGGTACAGTGGTGCTCAACAGCGGATCGGCGCTGCCGCCGGCTTTGCCGACATCGGTTCAAGGGCAGGTATCGGTGACCGGGAATATCCTGATCCACTGAGTCCAGGGTCGCGACCGCCGGCGATGTGATAAGTGATCCATTAGGCCCAGTACGATGGTTCACAGAAGGCGCATAATGGGATAATGCTGCCCAGAGTCACCGTGCTGATGTTGACGTACAACCGGCCGCAATTCCTCGGAAATGCGATTGAGAGCATTCTGGCGCAGGATTTTCAGGAGTGGGAACTGCTGGTGGTGCATGACGGGGCCAACCAGCAGATCCCGGTGCTGATGCGGGAGTGGCAGAAGCGCGATCCGCGGATCCTTTATTTCCATCGCGCGATTCCCGGGAATATTGCTCACGCATCGAACTTCGGGTTATCGCTGGCGCGCGGCGAATACATCGCCATCCTCGACGACGACGACGATTGGGCTGAGCCGGACAAGCTATCGAAGCAGATCGCGTTTCTGGATGCGAATCCCGACCACTGCTGCTGCGGCAGCGGGGTGATCGTAATTGATTCAGCCGGCCGGGAACAGATGCGCTATCTCAAGCCGGAGCATGACGAGGAAATCAAGCGGCAGGCGCTGCTGGCAAATCCGTTGGCGCATTCTTCGACTGTTTACCGGGTCGAGGCAGCCCATCGGGTCGGCGGCTATGACGAAAGCCTGGCGGGATTTCAGGATTGGGACCTGTGGCTGAAACTAGGTAAGATCGGTAAGCTATACAACTTTCCGGAGTACTTTCTGCACTACCGGGTATGGCAAGGCAGCGGATCGTTTCACCATTCGAAAGGCAACACCGCGTCGGCCGTGCGGATTACGCGCCGCCATCGCCACGATTACGCCGGCTTCATGATCGCGTTTCCCATGGCGCTGCTGTACCATGCATACGCCCACATGCCCGCGTATGTGCATAAATTCTCGTATTCCTTCCTTTCGCAGCGGAAGAAATCTCTCTTCGCTCATCGGCCGGTGCCCAAGATGTAAGCTCACGTACTCGCCGGCGCCGTATGGCAGACATGCGGCCGGCCCGTACGCTAAAATGGGCCGAACCGATGTTATCCGTCGCCATTCTCGCGGGTGGATTGGCCACGCGCTTGCGCCCCTTGACCGAAACCATACCCAAGTCGCTGGTGGAAATTAACGGCGAGCCGTTCGTTTGGCATCAACTGCGCCTATTGCGCGGGAATGGCGTGAGCCGCGTGGTGCTGTGTGTCAGCTACCTGGGCGAACAGGTACGGGAATCGGTGGGAGACGGCCGGGAATTCGGCCTCGATGTCGACTATTCGTTCGATGGCTCGACGCTGCTCGGAACCGCGGGAGCCCTAAAGCGCGCGCTGCCATTGCTGGGCGAAAGTTTCTTCGTGTTGTACGGCGATTCGTATTTGCCCATCGACCTCGGGGCGGTGGAGGCCGCATTCCACTCCAGTGGCAAGGCCGGCCTGATGACGGTCTATGCGAATCACGGCCAGTGGGATTCGAGCAACGTGGAACTCGCCGGCGGACAAATTGTGGCGTACGACAAGAGGCTGCGGGCGGAGCGCATGCGGCACATCGATTACGGCCTGGGCGTATTCCGTTCAGACGCATTCGACCTGGTTCCGGAGGGAAAGCCCTGGGACCTGGCGGTGCTGTATCAGGACCTGCTCCACGCCGGAGAATTGGCAGCGTTCGAAGCGCCGCACCGGTTTTACGAAATCGGATCGTTCAACGGTATCGCCGAGCTGAGCTCGTACCTCAGACAAGGATGTCAATCCGCATGAGTTTTTCACGTCAGTTTCTGAGCGAGGCAAAAAAAGTGATCGACGGTCTCGACGTGGATGCCATCGAGCGTGTGGTCTCGATTCTTGCGGACACGCGGAATGGCGGGGGCCGTCTGTTCATTCTCGGCGTGGGCGGAAGCGCGGCCAACGCATCGCACGCGGTCAACGATTTCCGCAAAATCGCGGGCATCGAAGCGTACGCTCCCACGGACAACGTCTCGGAATTGACGGCGCGCACCAACGATGAAGGGTGGGCCAGCGTGTTCGAGGCATGGCTCAAGGTGAGCCGTCTGAAAGCGCAGGATACGCTGTTGGTCTTCTCGGTGGGCGGCGGGAATCTGGAGAAGAATGTCAGTCCGAACCTGGTGGCCGCTCTTCAACTGGCAAAACGTGTGGGTGCGAAAATCACCGGTATCGTAGGGCGGGACGGCGGCTTCACCGCAAGCGTCGCCGACGCCTGCGTGATTGTTCCCACCGTAAATCCAGCGCACACGACGCCGCATGCCGAAGCCTTCCAGGCGATCGTCTGGCACCTGATTGTTTCGCACCCTTCGCTCAAACAAGCGGAGACGAAATGGGAATCGGTGAAGGCGTGAATTCCGCTCCGCGCGCGGTATTTTTCGATCGCGATGGAGTTTTGAATCGTGCCCTGGTGCGTGATGGCATGCCGTATCCACCGGCATCTCTCGCCGAGCTCGAAATTGTGGATGGCGCCGCCGCCGGCCTGGCGCGATTAAAGCATCTGGGATTTCTGCTGCTGGTGGTCACCAATCAACCCGATGTCGCCCGCGGCACGCAGACGCTGGACGCGATCCACGCCATGCACAGCGCGATGCGCCAAACCCTGCCGCTCGACGAGTTTCTCATTTGTCCGCATGACGACAGGGACGGCTGCCGATGCCGTAAACCCGCCCCGGGATTGATGCTCGCAGCGCGCGAACGGTACGGCATCGACCTCTCGCGCTCGTTTTTGATCGGCGATCGCTGGAGAGACATCGATGCCGGACGGGCGGCCGGCTGCCGGACGGTGTTCATCGACTGTCATTATCGCGAGCGGGGACCGACGGCGGCGCCCGATGCCCGTGTCGGTTCGCTCCCAGAAGCGGTAGATTGGATAGTACGGAACTTGGAGCGGGATGATGACTGTGGCGATTAGCGATCTGAAGGTAAAACTCTTCGCGGACGGCGCCGATAAGGCGGCCATGCTCGATCTGTATCGGAATCCACTTATCAAGGGATTCACCACCAACCCCACGCTGATGCGCAAAGCCGGGATCGCCGACTACGAAGCTTTCGCCCGCGATATCCTTTCGGAAATCCGCGACCGGCCTATTTCACTCGAAGTGTTTGCCGACGAGTTCGACGAGATGGAGCGGCAGGCCCGGCTCATCGCCGCCTGGGGAGAAAACGTTTACGTCAAAATCCCGGTCACCAACACCAGACGGGAACCGGCTACGAACCTGATCCACCGGCTCTCGCACGAAGGCATCCGGTTGAACGTCACCGCCATCCTCGCGCTCGATCAGGTGCGATGCGTTGCAGCCGCGCTGGCGGGTGGGGCGCCTTCCAACGTGTCGGTCTTTGCCGGACGCATTGCCGACACCGGCCGCGATCCCGTTCCCTTGATGGCAAAGGCGGTCGAAATTCTCTCCGCGCATGGCGGCATGGAGTTGATCTGGGCCAGCCCGCGCGAACTGCTCAACATCTTCCAGGCCGATTCCATCGGCTGCCACATCATCACGGCCACACCGGATGTCCTGCAGAAATTGACTCTGGTAGGCAAAGACCTTGACGAGTACTCGCTCGATACCGTCAAAATGTTTCATTCCGACGCGATGAAATCCGGGTTCAAAGTCTAGGTTCGATTCGTGCCGATCTCGCTGCCGCGCAACGCTCAGCTCTGGCTTCCGGGATATCTGAGAAATCGATTGACCAGCCGGCGGGTGCCCGCCGGGGCCCGCGTCTGGCTGATGATAGCCGATCATTGGGAGCCGTACTGGCTGCGGCCTTCCGACGAAATTGCCGCGGGACGCGTGGCCGTCTGGGCAGGGCATTGGCCCGAGATTGCCAGGCGGCACGCCGACTCCACCGGCCGGCCGCCACAGTATACCTTCTTCTATCCGCAAGAAGAATATCGGCCGCAGTTCCTGGATGCGCTCGCGGAAATGAAACGCGCCGGCATCGCCGACGTCGAGATCCACATCCATCATGATGGCGAAGGCCAGCAGAATTTCATCGACCGCATGAGCGGTTTTATCCAGACCTTGGTCGTTCGCCACGGGCTGCTGCGAATGTGGAACGGCCGTCGCGTTTTCGGATTTATTCATGGCAATTGGGCGCTGGACAATTCGCGTCCCGATGGCCGGTATTGCGGGTTGAACAACGAGATCACGCTGCTGCGAGATCTTGGGTGCTACGCCGATTTCACCATGCCGTCGGGCAGTTCGCCGACGCAGTCGCGCACCGTCAACACGATTTACTGGGTGACTGACGACCCGCTCCGGCCGCGCTCCTACGATCATGGAATCGCGGTCAAGCCCGGGGTTGCGGCGTCGGGCGACCTGCTGATGATTCCGGGACCGTTCGGACTGCGATGGGCGGGCCGGATCGTGCCGCGTATGGAGGGCGGCGAACTGGCCTGCTACGATCTCCCAACGCCCTACCGGGTGGTACGATGGCTCGATTTAGCGCCGCGCATCGGCAACGACATTTTCATCAAGCTCTTCACTCACGGCGCACAGGAGCAGCACTCGAAAGCCTTGTTAATCGATGGCGGATTGGATCGCTTATTCAATTCGCTGGCCGAGTGCTGCCGTCAGCGCGGTCATCATCTGCGGTACGTCTCCGCCTGGGAGATGCGCCAGGCGGTGGACGCCGCGGCCTGTGCCGGCGCGCACTAAGTCGGTCATTTCAAAAATACGCTGACGTATTCTGCCGGGCGTCTGCGGAATAGGCATCCGTATTTATGAAGCCATATACTAAGCTAAGACCGCGATCAGGGAAGCAGGGCGGCGCTTGACCCGCCGGACCATATCTGCCGCTTCAGAGGCTGATAGATCTCCTGAAGAAACTGGATGGCGTGTTGTTCGGCGGGAGCGTCGGACTCTCCCTGGAAGGGTGTGAGCACGCGCACCAGAGCTTCATCGCTGCGGCGGTAGCGTATCGAATCGTAGATCAGGTAGAGCTTCGAAAGGTACTCGTCCGCGGTCGCGCGGCGCCAATTCTGGAACCAGTACAGCACGAGTTCGCGCTGGTCTTCTTTTTCCACGATGTAACGGTTCACCGGAATAGGCGCGGGCTCGCCGGGCACGTTCACGGAAATGATGCGGGAACTCTCCTCTTCCCACCCGTTGGCCGGCAGACACATCTTGGGGGAATGCGGTGTGACCCCGGCGCGCTGCGACTTGAAAAAGGCGATGAACAACTGCACATTGCCCGGCCCTTGATAGTCGCGCGTCAAGGTATCGTCTGCCTTCAGGAGAGCCTCGGCATCCGGGGCAAGCGGATACTCCCTAGCCATGGTCCACGGCCCGATATTGGCGGCAAACAGTTCGAGCGGCGGCGGTGTGGGGACGTTTTCCTTGGTTGGGAGGGCGTAGAACAAGACGATCTCGGCCACCAGGACAACGGCGACCGCGAGCGCCGCTTTATGCCGCAGGAAATCGAATGGCGAATTCCGTTCAGGCATGCGATCGTCTCCTGAGGAAGCTGATCAGACGGTGGAAGCCGAGCAAGGTCACCAGTTCGAACATGAAGATTACCCAGCCCTCGAACGCATGATAGGCTCCCTCGGCGATGTCCGGCTTATATTCGGTCAGGATGCCGGTCAGCGTAATGCGGGCGGCATTACAGGCGATCGCGATCGGGACGGTGGCGATGATCAGCGCGATCTTTACCCACCTTCGGGTTTCGAACAATCGGCCGTATGCCACCGACAGGAATGTGAGCGAGAGTAGCGAGCGAATCCCGCTGCAGGCATCCACCACATCCAGCGAATGACCATCGGGGAGGGTCAGGACATTGCCGTCTTGCGATACCGGAATACCCAGGGTCTCCAAACCGAATGCCGCCAGATTCGTGGCCACCGTTTGCAGGGGAATGGTCATCCGCTGATAAACGTAAAGCGGAATCGGAACCATGAAGAACAGCAGGATGATCGGGAATAACAACGTCCGGATGACCGCGGTGCCGGCGATCGTCCAAACCACTCCCACCATAGTCAGGATAAATGCCGTCCGGGACAGGAACGAAAGAGCGCCCAGAAGTCCCAGTAACATCTGCAGAAAGCCCCACACCACCAAGGCTAAAGCCGGCCAGCAGGGCTTGACGGGGACCTCCATAATGTGAGCCCGGTCAAGCCAGACCACGTATCCGGCGACGAGCGGCACGAAGAAGGCATAACCCATGTTCTCGTCGTTGATCCACTGCTTCAACAGGTCGAACAAGACGGGTAAGAACAAAAGGACGACGAGGGCTGAATAGAAAAGAATCGCGGGTATTGGCAGCTTGACTTTGGCCTGAGGAGCGGACGACAAGGTACCACCCTCCGCGGTCACGGGGGACACAGACATACCCGGATCCATACGCCCTTTCAGTCTACTACAGCTCTACTTCGAGACCCGGTCCTATCAGTCCCAGGCTTACTTGACACGTGCCCTTGCTTGACACACGCCAAGGGGCGCGTCAGACTGTGATTTCGGCTCTCTCCGTCCGGAGAATCGCCGTTTTCGGAGGCAATTTGCGAGCGTTCATCACCGGCGCGGCCGGCTTCATCGGGAGTACTCTGGCCGACCGGTTGCTGGCGGATGGCCACGAGGTGGTTGCCTTCGATAACTTCTCCACCGGCCAGGAGCAATTCATCGCGCCGGCCCGGGGAAATCCTCGCTACCGGCTGGTGCGCGCGGACCTGCAGGATCTGGACACGCTGCGAACGGCGATGGATGGAAGTGAAATCGTTTTTCATCTGGCCGCCAATGCCGACGTTCGCTTCGGCACCGACCATCCCCGCCGCGACCTGGAGCAGAACACCATCGTCACCTGGAACGTCCTTGAAGCCATGCGATCGCTGGGCATCCGCCGCATTGCGTTCTCCTCGACGGGATCCGTGTACGGGGAGGCCAAGGTCATTCCCACGCCCGAAGATTGCCCGTTCCCGGTGCAGACGTCGCTTTACGGGGCGTCGAAGGTGGCTGCCGAGGGGCTCATCCAGGCTTACTGCGAAGGGTTCGGAATGGAGAGCTATATCTTCCGCTTCGTTTCCATCATGGGCGAACGCTACACGCACGGCCATGTGTTCGACTTCTATAAGCAATTGCTGGAACACCCCGACGAATTGCGCGTGCTCGGCAATGGCACGCAGCGGAAGTCTTATTTGTATGTGCAGGACTGCGTCGACGCCATCCTGCTGGCTCTCGAACGCGCCTCGGCGCGGGTCAATATCTTCAATCTGGGCACCAACGAATATTGCGAGTTAAAGCACTCCATACAGTGGATCTGCGAACGCCTGGGACTCCAGCCGACGCTCACATACACGGGTGGAGACCGCGGTTGGATCGGCGACAATCCATTCATCTTCCTCGATTGCGGCCGCATGCGGGCGCTCGGATGGCGTCCCAAACTCACCATTCAGCAGGCGGTGGTGCGCACGGTGGAATATCTGCAGACGAACCGGGAAATTCTGTCGGCGCGATAGCGCAAATTACGCAACTGTCATACACAGCGCCGCGGCGCCGGCTATGCCGGCATCGGCCCCATAGCGCGCGAGGACCAGCGGGATCTCTCCCGCCCGTTGGTTTTCAGACCAGCGCGGCAGATCGGCGCTGATTTTCAGAAAGAACGAGCTCATCAGTTCCGCCACTCCACCGCCCACGACGATCACGTCGGGCTCCAGCAGATCGACGATATTTCCCAGCCATACCGTGAGCAAAAACGCCGTCTCCGTGAGGACCTCGAGGGCGATCGCGTCGCCTTCGCGAAACGCCGCGCCGACATGTTCCGTTTGTACCTGCTCGACAGTTCCGGCGTGCGTCAGGATGCGCGATTCCGCTCCCGCCGCGAGTTTCTCGCGCGCACGCGCGGCAATTCGCGGGCCGGACGCCAGCGCTTCGATGCAGCCGCGTTTCCCGCAGGCACAGCGCGGACCGTTGTAGTCGATGGTCACGTGACCGCCTTCGGCGGCAGCGCCGGTGCGGCCGTGGTAGATCTTGCGGTCGAAGACGATGCCGGCGCCGATTCCCGTTCCCAGCGTCGCGTAGAAGACGTTGCAATAGCCAACGCCGGCGCCCCAAAGCGCCTCTGCCAGTCCCGCGGCGTTGCCGTCGTTATCCACGCGCGCGGGAATGCCAAAAGTTTTTTCGGTCTCGGCCACCAGCGGGAAATTGCGCCAGCACGGCAGATTCGGCGGATTGAGCACCACTCCTGTGGAGGGATCGAGCGGGCCAGGCGAGCAGATTCCGATGCCCGTCACAGGCTCCGGCGCGGCGGCGAGAATCGCCCCAATCGCTTCCTTTACGGCGGCGAATCCCATGGCGGCATCGCCCGTCGACACCATCGGCACGCGCGTTTTCCGGAAGATCTCGCCTCCGGTAGTCACTAATGCGGCCGCGACTTTCGTGCCGCCGATATCCACTCCGGCGATCATCAGCTGATTCCGAGCTTACGCTGCATTTCTTCGAGCGAGTAGCCTTTGGTCTCCGGAAACACGGCGAACACCACGAAGAATTGCACTACCATCATCGCCGCGAAGAACACGAAGGGAACGCCGCCCGAGTGCGCCAGTACAGGGAAGACGCCGGTAATCAGCGCGTTCATCGCCCAGTGAGTGAAGCTGCCGAGACTCTGGCCTCTTGCTCGCACGCGCGTGGGAAAGACTTCGCTCAGATACACCCAGATCACCGCGCCCTGCGAGAAGGCGAAGAATGCGATGAAGCCCACGAGGCACCACACCAGGAGATTCTGATGCGCGCCGGCGAAGAAAATGGCAGCCGTTCCGCCGAGCGCGGCGGTCATGCCCACGGCGCCGATGAGCAGAAGCGTCTTGCGGCCGATGCGATCAATGAGCGTCATGGCGAATACGGTGAAGATCAGATTGGTCGCGCCGATGGCTACCGATTGCAGATCGCTCGATACTTTGCTGAACCCGGCTTTGGCGAAGATGTCGTTGAGGTAATACAGAATGGCGTTGATGCCCGAAAGCTGGTTGAACATCGCGATGGAGATGGCGAGAAAGATCGGCAGACGGTATTTGTGGGAGAAGAATGGTTCGTTCGCGGCGGTGGCATGTTCGTCCACCGAGCGGACAATCTCGTTCAGGTCCTCGCGGTAATTCGGGTCGCCGGTGGAGCGGAGCACTTCTTCGGCTTCCTCGACTCTTCCTTGCTTTGCCAGCCAGCGCGGGCTTTCGGCGATGAAGAAGAGCATGATCAGGAACAACACCGCCGGAATGCCCGAAACGCCGAGCTTCCAGCGCCATTCCACGTCGCCGAATCCCAGGGTACCGATCAGGTAATTGGAGAGATACGCGAGCAGGATGCCGAAGACGATATTGAATTGGAAGAAACCGACCAGGCGTCCGCGCAGCCGCGCCGGCGCAATTTCGGCGATGTACATCGGGCCGAGCACGGACGATGCGCCGATGCCCACGCCGCCGATGAAGCGCGCGATCAGGAAGGTATACCAGTTGAAGGCGAACGCGCAGCCGAGAGCGGAGACGAGGTAGAGGACGGCGGTGATGCGCAGGCTGTTGCGGCGTCCGTAGCGGTCGCCGGGGATGCCGCCGAACATCGCGCCGAGGATGGTGCCGACGAGCGCGGCTGACACGGTGACGCCGAGGGCGGCGTCCGTCAGGGAGTATTGTTTTTGAAGCGCGGCGGTGGCGCCCGCAATTACTGCCGTATCGAATCCGAAAAGCAGCCCGCCCAGCGCGGCCACTACCGAACTTTTCGCCAAATAGCCGTTGATTGTCATTACGCTGAGGGAAAGCGTAACACGTTGTGAGGCAGGCAATCCTGCCTGCATCCGGCTTTTAGCCGGATTCCGCGGATTGGCGCGGGTGTGGCCGGCTGAAAGCCGGCTGCAGCCAGGATTGGCTGCCCCACGCGGGCAGCTAATCTTCCTTCTTCACTACTTTGCGGCAGCGCTCGAACAGATCGAGCAGCGCCTCGGCGTGCTCCTCGGCCGATCGGCCCTGGGGCTTTCCGGAAAAACCGGCCCCCGATTGCGGAGTCTTGCCGTAACCCGTAGTCACGGTGATGAATTTCATCAATTCGAGCGCGACTTCGTTGGCAGTGCGCGCCGCGCCGGCTGCTCCCGCCTCCGGAGTTCCGGAAGCCGATCCCGCTTCGTTTTCCGCCATCTGTGGTTGTTCCTCCGTGTGATACTACTCTAGTGTACTTCGTCGGAAGCGCACCTCGCGAAAGGCGGGTCGAGCGCACCTGATGCCCCTCACGGCTGTCCGGCACGTGCGGAAAATGCGCGGCGGCGCGCAGGCTCATCTGCTTGAAGCGGATGACGGCTGCTGGTACGTGGTGAAGTTTCGCAATAATCCGCAGCACCCGCGCATCCTGGTGAACGAGCTGATTTCTTCGGTGCTGCTGGGATATCTGAAGATCGCCGCGCCCGAGACCGCGCTCATTCAGGTGAGCGCCGAATTCCTGGCGGTGAACCCGGAGATCCACCTCAGGCTCGGCACGCGCGCCATCCCGGTCGAGCCGGGATGGCATTTCGGCTCGCGCTATCCCGGCAATCCGGAGCGCGTCTCGGTATATGACTTTCTGCCTGACGCGCTTCTGCCGCAAGTGGTCAACCTGGCCGATTTTCGCGCCACTCTGGTTTTCGACAAGTGGGTGGGCAACGCCGACGGCCGGCAGTCGGTTTTCTACCGCGCGATGGTTCGCCAGAGCGAGCGCGCCGCGGGCGCCAAGGCCGGCTTCGTGGCGCGGATGATCGACCACGGATTTGCCTTCAACGGCCCGCACTGGGAGTTCACCGATTCGCCGCTGCAAGGGCTGTACGCGCGGCGTCTGGTGTACGAATCGGTGCGTTCGCTGGATGATTTCCAGCCGTGGCTGGAACAGGTGGTGCACTTCCCCGAGGAGGTGATCGACCAGGCGTGGAAGAGTATTCCAGCCGCTTGGATCGCCGGCGAGGAAGACGCTCTCACGCAATTGCTGGAGAGGCTGTTTGAACGGCGCGCGCGCGTGCCGGAGCTGCTTGCCGCGTGCCGCGACGCGCGGGCGAATCCGTTTCCGCGGTGGGAGTAGCTATTTCACCTGGCCCGCCGCGTTTTCCAGCACGACATTCGACAGCACCGCGGTGTCCGATTTGTCCGGCAGGTGCGAGCAGAAACCGATGCCGGCATAGAAGGGCGCGTCCAGATGCAGATGGATGGGCGCGCCGAACTGGCTCATCGGCTCACCCTCCAGGCTGACGAATAGCGCGAACGAGTCGCCGCGTTTCTCGATGCCGATGCGTTTGGCGGTTACGGTGACAAGACTATCGGGCGAGGCGCCGCCCCCGATACCGCGTCCGCCGATGCGATATTCCATGTCTTTCACGCGGACATTCTTTTCGGGACGGTGCGCGAGATGGATCATACCCGCGCCGTGCAGCGCCACCATCGCTTCTTTCGAATCGTCTTCAAGATTCTGGCGAATGATGAGCACGGCCTTGCGGTCACCGTAGCCATTCGCATCGGGATAGGCGATGTCGGCCGCGAGCGACACATCGCCCGACATCTTTTTCCAGAGATAGCGAAATTCGTCGCGCGTGTACCACACGTTGTAGCCGGCGGAATTGACGGTGTACTGCCTGCCCGCGGCATCATAGCTCGCGCTGCCCGGTATGAGCGCGCTGCCGATATCCGACTGGCCGTCGAAGATGCCGATGGGGATATCGAAATTCTTGCTGGGGCGATGAAAATCGGGCGGCGGCGCGACTTGCGTGTGGGTCGCCGACCCCGGCCGCGCCCAGTCGGGTACGGCGGGAGTTTGCGCGTGGAGCAATGGGGCGATTGCGAGGAGGAGGAGAAGAGTCGGTAGTTTCATCGCGTTTTCTTATGTGTCAAGGAGCCGTTCCTGCAAAGCCTCACGCCCAGGAAAAACGCCACCAACCCCACGGCGCCGACAAGGCGCGAGCCGAGTTGCCGGGCGAGAACGAAAAAGGACACTCCCATAGCGAGGAGCGTCAGCCCGAACACCCAGGCGCCGATTCGCTGAACACGTGTGGCATCCGGTGAGCCTCTCCAAAGGAAAGCGTCCACCGCCCGGGAATTTCGAAGCGTGTCCGGCCAGACGATATTCCGCCGCCTGCCATGGACCTCATCCATGAGTTGGCGCGGATCGCCGCCTCGATTTCTCCTGCCCATTTGTACGCCTGCTTCCAATCTTACGCCTGCCGCCAGCCTTCGATTTCCGCAATCTCATCGGCGCTCAAGCGGAAGTTCATCGCCGCGATCACGCCCTCCACCTGTTTCGCCGACCGCATTCCGACGATCGCCGCTGTCACGGCCGGATTGTTCAGCGTCCACGCGATGGCCACCACGCCCGCCGATACGCCGTGGCGCGCGCCCATCGCCTTCATCAAATCGGCGAGCTTCAGGTTTTTCGAAAGATGCGGTTCCTGGAAGTTGAGGGCGTTGCGCCGGAAGTCGTCGGCGGGAAAGCTGGCGACTCGCTCCTTCGTCATCGCGCCGGTCAGCAGGCCCGATTTCATCGGCGAATACACGATCACACCGATTCCGTGCCGCGCGCAGTAGGGCAGCGCTTCGGAGGCCACTTCGGGGGAGATCGCCGAGTACGGCGGTTGCAGGGAGGTGATGGGCGCGATCGCGCGGCAGCGCTCCAGCTGCGCCACGTTGAAATTCGACACGCCGATCCAACGCACCTTGCCTTCTTCTTTCAGTTTGGCGAGAGTGCTCCAGCCTTCTTCGACATCGGAATCGGGCATGGGCCAATGAATCTGGTAAAGATCGATAGTGTCGACGCGCAGGCGGCGCAGGCTCGCCTCGCACTCGCGGCGAATCGAGTCCGCCTTGAGGCCGCTCGAAATCTCGCCGTTTTCATCCCAGACGCGCGAGCATTTCGTGAACACATACGGCCGATTTCCCCGCCCGTCCAGCGCGCGCGCCACGATTTCCTCCGAGTGGCCCAACCCGTACACCGCCGCGGTGTCTATCCAGTTCACGCCGCGATCGAGCGCCGCGTGGATGGCCGCCACGGATTCCGAATCGTCCTGCGGACCCCACGCGAATTTCCATCCACCTCCGCCCATGGCCCACGCGCCGATGCCGATCGGCGTCAATTCCATATCGCTATTTCCGAGGGGTTTTTTCGTCATGACTTTATCCATAATAGCTGCCCATGGCCCGCGCGACTTGAGTATCCTCGAAGGAATGGCCGACCCCGCACCGTTCTGTTTCGAGCGTGCGCCCATAGGCGCGCGTGGGGACCGCCGGCTGGCAGGCTGGTGGCGCTGGACCGCGGTCCTCGTGCCGGGTCTCGCCTTCTATCTGCTTCCGCTGCCCGGCCTGGATACGGTGCAACGCCATCTGCTCGCCATATTCGTGGCCACGATTGTTGCGATGGTGGCGCAGCCGCTGCCGATGGGCGCGTGCGTTCTGATGACCATGACACTGCTCGCGCTCACCGGAACGCTGCCGCCGGCGAAAGTGCTCTCCGGCTTCAGCAATATCACGGTGTGGCTGATCTTTCTGGCATTTCTCTTCGGCCGCGCCTTCACTGTCACGGGACTCGGCAAACGCATCGGCTATCTTTTCGTGCGGCGATTCGCGCGCAGTCCGCTCAGCCTGGGATACTCTCTCGCCGCGGCCGACCTGGTGCTCGCGCCGTTCATTCCCTCCGATACGGCGCGCGGCGGCAGCGTGATTTTTCCGGTGACCCGCAGCGTGGCGTCAGCGCTTGAATCCGAACCCGGTCCCACGGCGAATCGCGCCGGCAAATATCTGATCCTGGCTTCTTTTCACACCTGCTATACGGCGTCGGCGATGTTTCTCACCAGCATGGCCGCGAATCCGCTGATTGCCGCGTTCGCCATGCGTGTGGGGCACGTCGATCTCACGTGGATGCGCTGGTTCGCGGGCGCATCGGTGCCGGGCTTTCTCACGCTGGCGGTGGTTCCGTGGCTGTTGTGCCGCATCGCCAAACCCGAACTTCAGGACATGCATCCTGCTCGCGAACACGCGCGCGCGGAGCTGCAGAAAATGGGCCCGCTACGGCGCGAAGAAATGTGGCTGATCGCGATCCTTCTGGCGGTGATGGCCGGCTGGGTGACGTCGAACTGGCACGGAGTTTCGAACACCTTCGTGGCGTTCGCGGGGCTGGCGGCGATTCTGCTCGCGCGCGTGCTCAGTTGGGAAGACCTGCTCGCCGAGCGCCGCGCCTGGGACGCGCTCATCTGGTTCGCGCCGCTGCTGATGATGTCGGACGCGCTCACCGAGACGGGCGTCGTGAAAACTCTCTCCGCGCGGCTCTTCGGATTGATGGCCGGCTGGCCGTGGATGCTGGCGCTGATGGCGCTGGCGGTGTTTTACTTTTACGTGCATTACAGCTTCGCCAGCCTGACCGCGCAGACCACGGCGCTGTACGCGAGTTTCCTAGCCGCGGCCCTCGCGGCCGGCGTCCCGCCGCTTCTCGCGGCGCTCCCGCTGGCGTACATTTCGAGTCTCAATGCCGCCATTACGCACTACGGCACGGGGTCGGCGCCGGTTTTCTTCAGCGCGGGATATGTCCGGCAGGGAGAGTGGTGGCGGGTCGGATTTCTGGTCTCGCTCGTAGATCTCGCGATCTGGCTGGGTGTGGGAATCGGCTGGTGGAAACTGATCGGATTTTGGTAAACGGTATCGCTTGATTCCGCGTCAAGACTAATGAGCCGAAATCAGGCAACACAGATGAGCGCCGGTCAACACAGATGGGAAACATCCGTTTTGATCCGTGTGCATCCGTGTGAATCCGTGGCCAATCCCTACTTGAGTCAACTTCCCAAACCCGGACTGCTACGAATCCTTGAACCATGTGAATTTTTGGGCCACGGATTGACACGGATGTACACAGATAAAAGAGTAGGGCTTGGGAACTTTGGCCGATTAGGCGCTGCGCTAAACTCGAATTGACCGCATGGGCGAATACGATAGCGAGCTTTCCAAAATTGTCGCCGAACTGAACCGCGCCGCACCCAGCCAGAAGATCGCGACAGGCGCAGCGCGCGAACCGCAAAGCACCGCCTCGCTCGACAAGGTGCTGCAGCAGGCGGCGGGGCGGAACGCGTCGGACATCCTGCTGGTGGCCGGAGCGCCGGTCATGCTGCGCGTCACCGGAAACCTCACCACGGTGCCGGGTCCGCCGCTCGATTCCGAAGATGTCCGCAGTCTCGTACTTCCGCTTCTCGAGACGCATCAGGCCGAAGAGCTGCACCGGAACAAGACGGTCGACTTCGGGTTCTATCGCGAAGGGCTCGGCCGCTTCCGCGTGAATATCCACCATCAGCGCGGCACGCTGGCGGCGTGTATCCGGTTGCTGCCCTCGAAAATCCCGACACTCGAATCGCTGCATCTGCCATTGCATCTGGCGAAGCTGGCCGATAAGCGGCAGGGGATGGTGCTGCTCACCGGTCCGACGGGGTGCGGCAAGAGTTCCACGCTGGCCGCACTCATCGACATCGTGAACACGCGCCGCGCCGCGCACGTAGTGACCATCGAGGACCCGGTGGAGTACCAGCACACCAACCGCAGCGCGGTCATCGAGCAGATCGAAGTCGGCCGCGATACGCCGGATTTCGCCGTGACGCTGCGCAGTATCATGCGGCAATCGCCCGACGTCATCCTGGTGGGCGAAATGCGCGACGCGGAGACTATGGCGACCGCGCTCACCGCCGCGGAAACCGGCCACCTGGTGCTTTCCACGCTGCACACCAACGACACCATTCAGTGCGTCTCGCGCATTCTCGACACGTTCCCTTCCTCGAACCAGCCGCAGATTCGCCAGCAGGTGTCGCTCGCTCTGTTGGCGGTGATCGCGCAGCAGCTCGTGCCGGGAGTGGACGGCGTGACGCGCTGGCCGGCCATCGAAATCATGATTGCCACCGACGCCGTCCGCGCGCTCATTCGCAAAGGCGACGATCACCAAATGCGCTCCTCGCTTTCGGTAGGGAAAGCCGAGGGCATGATTACCATGGAGCAATCGCTGGTGGAACTGGTGCGCGCCGGCCGCATCGATCGCGAGACGGCTTTCGCGCATTGTTTCCGCACGGACGATTTGCAGAGATATCTGTCGTGATAGGTACCGCTCCCTCACGGTCGCGGCTCAGCAACTATTTCGGCATCGCCCCTTCGACGAACTTCACCAGGTCCGCGTGATATTTCGCGGAGGCCGCCGCGTCGATGTACACCATGTGGCCCGATTCGTAATACCCGGTGGAAATGTTGTTCTTCTTGATCTCGTCCGACACCTTCAGGTGCGCGACGGTCCATTCCATCGGGTAGAACGGGCAGGCAAAATCGTAATATCCCATGCCCACGAAGAGTTTCATGTGCGGGTTCTTCGAAAACGCCGTCTCCATGTTGGTGACCGTGTTGTATTCGCCGGACCATGGTGGAGCATTGCCGGCCACATAGTAGAGCCCGTCGTTCTTATAGTTCAGGTCGTTGCGGATGTACGCCTCGAAGGCCGTGAGGAAGCAGTCCTCGATATTGGCGTTGCTGTAATCGAAGCTGGTGTTGGTGGCGCCGGCGTCGAGCTGATATCCCGCGAAGCGCGAATCGAGCCGCGAGGTCATCAGGTGCTGATCGCGCAATAATTCGGTGCTGAACGGTCCCAGCGGCACGCGGATGTCGAGCCCGTCGACATACTGTTTCGGCAGCCCCGTCAGCCGTGAGAAATCAGTAAGCACTTTCTCGCGCTGGGCCTCGATGGCGCGCGCGCCGTCGAACAGATATTCAAGGTACTCGCCGGAAGCGAAATTGCGCGCCTGCTGCGCGATCTGTTCCGCCGGGAGCTTCTGCAAGTCGGGCGGCAGCCGCTTGTGGTACCACGCGGTCATGATTTCAGTGGGCAGCGTCATGAGCTGGCGCTGTTCGCCGGCGTTGGCGTTGACCGCAATAGTCGCCGAGAGCAGCATGACGCCATTGATCGGAATATCGTGATCGGTGAGGTAGCCGGAGAGTCCCGCGGCGCGCGTGGTGCCGTAGCTCTCGCCGCCCACGAAGAGCGGCGAACCCCACAGGTTGTACTCATTCAGGAAACTGCGAATGAATTCGCCGAAGGCCGCGAGATCGTTCTCCACGCCGCCGAAATCGGGGCCGAAGTGAGGCTGTTCGGGACGGCTGAAGCCCGTGCCCATGGCGTCGATAAAGACCAGGTCGCCGGTATCCAGCAGGCAATTAGGATTGTCGACGTAGGTGTACGGCGGCGGCGTGGCGAGGCCGTTCGGCTGGAGCTTCACCATCTTGGGACCGAACGCGCCCATGTGCAGCCAGACGGTGGCCGCGCCCGGTCCGCCGTTGAAGAGGAACCAGACCGGCCGCTTGGATTTGTCGGTGACGCCGTTCTTTGAATAGTAGATATAGAAGAGATGGCCCTCGGTCGCGCCGCTCGTGGCTTGATGGATGGGGAGGAAGCCGACGTGCGCGCTGTACTCGATGGTTTCGCCGTGCAGCGTGATCTTGTGCTGCGTGGTGACGGGCTCCGCCGGGTACTTGACGGGCATCATCTCCTCGGTGTCGTAATTGAAGCGGTAAAAATCGTTGGTGGCCGCGGCGGCGCCGCCCCGTCCTTGCGCGAAAGCTCCCACACCGGTGGCAGCGATGAGAATGAGGATGTTCGAAATCGTCTTCATGGCATGGCTCCTTTTGGGGACGCTATTTGTGCGCCGGTGCGGATGCTTCGGTCAAGAATCGCGCCAGCTCGCCCTGCAATTTGGCCAGCGCTTTGTTGTCGACATAGGCCATTTGACCGGCCTCGAAGTGACTCACCGTAATGTTGTGCGCGCGCACTTCGGGCGAGACGTTGAGGTGCGCCAGCGTGTATTCGGTGGCGTAGAACGGCGCTTTGAGATCGTAGTAGTCGATGCCCACGAAGAGGCGCATATTGGGATTGCGCGCGAATTCGCCGGAGAGGCTCTGGTCGTCGTTGCCGGTGGAGGTGAAGGCGCCGATTCCGCCGCTCGAAAGGTAGAAGACGGCGTCGTGCGCCGGAGTGAAGGTCAGCTCGCTTCGCAGGTACGAATCATAAGCCGCCTCGAATCCGCCGGAAAGATTGCTCTCGTTGAAATCGACCGGCGGCGCCGCGCCGAACCCGCCGCGGCCGCCTCCGCCGCCGAATCCGCGCCCGCCGGCGCTCACCATGAATCCGGTAACGCGCGCGTCGGAACTCGAGAGCCCGCGATGCTGATCGCGCATTAATTCGGCGCTGAAGCGCTCGAGCGAAGGGCGCAGATCGTTGTTGACCAGGAATTCCTTGGAAAGGCCGGTGAGATGAGCGAGATCGGCGATTGTCTTGGTGCGCTCCTCCGCGGTCATACGGTCGCCTTTGTAGAGAGCATGCAGATAGGGCCGCGATGCGAATTGGCGCGCGCGCTCGGAGATCTGCTCCAGGCTCATCGAATTCATGTCGGGCGCGAGCTTTTTGTGGTACCACGAGGCCATCGTGAGGCTCGGCAGGAGCGTCAGGTACTGCGCGTCGCCGACGAGCGCGTCGGGGCTCATGGTCATGGAAAGCAGCACCACGCCGCGAACCGGGATCTGGTGTTCGTCGAGGTAGGCGGCCAGTCCGGCGACGCGGCCCGTGCCGTAATCCTCACCGGCCAGAAACAGCGGCGAATTGCGGCGGTTGTTGGCGCTGAGAAAGCTGCGCACGAATTCCGCCAGCGACGCGATATCGCCATTGGTGTTCCAGAAGGCCGAGCCGTGCGAGGGCTGATCGGGGCGGCTGTAGGCGGTGCCCACGGGGTTGACGAACACCAGGTCGGCCTGGCCGAGGAGCGTGCCGGAGTTGTCGGTCCATTTATATGGCGGATCGCCCGCGGTGCCGTCGGCGGCCCATTTCATGCGCTTGGGGCCGAATCCGCCGAACTCCTGCCACGCGGCCGAAACGCCGGGCGCTCCGCCGAGGAAGAACAGCAGCGGACGCGTGGAAGCGTCGCTCCCGCCGTCCTTGAAATAGCTGGTGTAGAGCAGGTGCGCTTCCGATTGGCCGGTGGTGGCGTTGTGCAGGTCCAGGTATCCGGCGCGCGCAGTGTAGGCGAGGTTGCCGATCTTCTGGTGGGTCTCGGCGGGCGGCGAATCGGGAATGGAAGGCGCGGTGGCTGCCGTCGCGTCGTAAGTAAAGAAATCGCTGGATGTGGAGGCGGCGGCGCCTCGCCCGCCGCCGCGTCCGGCTTGCGCGGCGGGAGCCGCTGGGGCCGGAGCTTGCTGTGCCGCCTGCGCTGCCGCGGCGCCGCGGCCCCGGCCGCCTCCCTGCGCCCACATGATCGGCGATGTGGCTACCGCGATCGCCAGCCAAATTGGTACGTGCTTTTTCGATTGCATCGCGAAACGGCCTCCCTCGGGCCTGAAAACAGGTAGAGAGGCATTTTACAGGAGTTGCGGGTAATAAAACAAAGGCAGCCTCCCTTGCGGTCGCGGCTCAGCAGTGGCGCGGTGCCTTCTTACTGATTCAAAAACGCGACTAGATCGTCCATTTCGCGCGCCGTGAAACGCGGCCACGCGATCTTTTTGGCGTTCATCTGGTCGAGCATGCGCGGGCCGTGCTCCCAGAGCGCGGCCACCATGGTGATGTCGGATTGGTCTTTGCCGAGCTTCGGCGCGCCGCTCGCGGGATCGTTGTGGCACGAAGCGCAATTCTTTTCGGCGAACACTTTCTTGCCGCGCTCCGCGTTGCCCGTTCCCGTGAAATACTGCCGCGCCCAGATGTACCCGATGAGTTGCTGCATATCGCCAGGCGATAGCGTCGCGGGCGGCTGCTTCATCTCGGGCTGGTGGTGCCACATCGCGGCCGCGATGTCCGTCAAAGTCTGGTTCTTCAGGAGCCGTTCCATGGCCATCGCGCCCGTGTGGCAGCCGGCACAACCCTTGGATTGGAACAACTGCTCGCCGTTTGCCGACTCCGGAAACTCGAAATTCCGCGTGAGATCGCGTGTCTCGGGCAAATTCTGCAAATACACCAGGATGTCGCTGAGTTCCTGTCCGCTCAGCACGGTCCACGAGTACTTCTTCTGTGCAAATGCCGCGCGCATCGCCGGACCGTGATTCCACATCTGCTCGGCCAGCATCAGCGGGTCTGCCAGCGATCCCCATTTCACCACCGGCGGTCCGCCGCCGTCGATCTGGTTCGTGATCCCGTGGCAATCGGCGCAATGCTGCTGCGCGAACGCCCGTTTCCCCCTGCCGGCATCGCCGGGCCGGTCGAAAAAGCGCGCCGACACGAAATAGGCGAACAAATCGGCCGCGATATCGGGCGTCATCACGCTCTTCACGATGCCCTTCTTCTTCATGGCGCCCCACATATCGGGGGCGTGATTCCACATGAGGCTGGCCATCACCGCGGGCGTATAATCGCGGTCGATCCTCTTGGAAAGGTCGGGCGCCGTCGAGCCGCCCTTGCCCTGAAAGCTGTGACATTGGACGCACTGCTCGCTTTGGAACAGGTGCTCCCCGCGCCTGGCGTCTCCCGAGATCGGGCCGGCCGCCCAGAGACTGGCGGCCAGCGCCCCGGCAATCATGATTCGAATCATCGGCATTGCTGGCCTCCTATCGGGTGAACTTCAGCCCGGTCATGATGATATTCGTCCGGAAACTTTCGAACAGGTAGAAGTTCTCCGCGTAACCATAATAGGTCCACTGGCTGTTCCAGGAGAAGTGCTTGTTGAAAGGTAATGCGAGGCGCACCAGCGGCTGGTAGTATCGCGTGGTATTGCTCCCGTTCGAGAGAAACATCGATCCGCCCATGCTCAGCTTCCCGCCCAGCGGGCCGGGCAGGTTCACATCCAGCAGGCCCGTCACCGTGTGCCCGTTGTCGCGATAGTCGGAGATCGCCGTCGTATAGAACGGCAGCGTCAGGTAGTCGATGGTGGAGTGGAACGTGGAGCGGTCCCACTGGCCGGTCAGGCTGAAGCGCTTGTTATTCTTCGGGGTCCAGAACGCCGCCAGCGAATTGTCGCGGCTCAACAGGCTGTAATTAATGTTGGGCGCGGGGTTGGTGTTCCGCAGGACGCTGACGGTTGCCTGGAACGTCAGCGATTGCAAGAGGCGATACTTCGCCCGCGCGCGGCCTTTCTGATAATCGTTGAGGCTGTCGCGAAAGTAGACATCGTCGCTCGATCCGCCTTCGTAATCCAGATTGAAGGAGAGCTTGTCCGACAGGCGGAAATTCAACCCGGCCAGTCCGACATTACGCTTCAGTTGGCCCTGTTCCAGCGTGCCGGCAGGGTTCAGGAACGGCGTCGCGTCGGTAGTGGCATCGCCCCAGATGTAGCGATACCCGCCGCGCAAGGTCAGCTTCGACGTGAGATCGTACAGGACGTCCACCTGCTCCTGGTTGTAGTTGACGACCTCGAGAGGATTGAAGTTGGTCACGCCGCCGCCCGTCGCGCCCGCCGGTGTGATGGTGAGCATGCCGTACGCGGCGTCGTGATAGCGGTCGGTCAGCCAGTTCTGGATGATCCGCAGGCGCTTGAACGGTCGTATCTCGAATCCCGCCGTGCCAGTGGTGTGCGGCTGGTTGGCCGCTCCCGTGCCGATGGTCTGCTGGCTGCTATAGAACAGCAGTTCGCTCATCGCCACGAAGTTGCCCGCCGCGGCTTCGTTGAAGTTGACGGTCGTCTTCGGCTCGCTGAACAGGAACTGCCCGTAGATGTCGAGCCACGAGAAAGGATGTGCGGTCAGCAATGCCTTGCTGTAGATGCTGTTTCCCGTGATGTCGTAGGCCTGCTGCAGATTGGTGAGCGAAAGCGTTTGCCCGAAGACCGTCGACGTGCGATCGCCCGGATTGTTGCCCGAGAACGTTGATTGGTCATCGTCTTTATAAGTGGTGCCGCCCTGTTCGAGCGTGATGTGGAAATGATTGAACTCGAAACGCACTCCGCCGCGATAATTCTCGGTGCTGTCGCGCAGCAGCACCGGCACGGCGAATTCGTCGTTGGAATCCTGCACCCACTCGTCTACGCCGTGTCCATATCCCGAATTCCGGTCGAAAACGAAGTAGGGCACGATGCGCTTTCCGGGCCGGAAATCGATGGCCGTCGTCAATGTAGTCCGCCGCGTATCGAACGATTGCTCGTTGAACCCCCCAGGAGCCAAAGGATTGGCGTACGAGGGAACCGCGTCGAAGAACGCGATGTCGCGGTAGTCGAAAGTCAGGTTGTAAACATTCTGTTTCTGGGCATTCACGTGGACCAGTTCATAGGGCTCGCCGCCCCATCCGAACGCGTTGGCGTCCAGCCGGTCGAATAAACGCTTCTTCGGGTCGATGATCGTAAAGTCGGCGCCGTTGAGGACCAGCCCTTGGCCCAGGTTCACCACGCTGCGGTATTCGGGGTAATTCCCATAAGGTCCGGTCACGAACCGGTAGCCCAGATCGAGGCTGCCGGTAAACCAGTCCTCGCCCGTGGGAGCGGGATTGGACGGAGCGGGGGATGCCGCCGGGGCGGTGGTCTGGTCGGCCGCTTTTGCCGGCTGTTGCGCCGCCTGCCCTTCCGTCTTCGCGGGAGTCTGCGCCGTCTGATCGTCGGCTTTCGATGGCGGATCCGCCTGCTGAGCCAGGGCCGGAACCATCGTCAGGATGAGTGCCAGTAAGATTCTCATTTGAACAAGTCCCGGCTCACGTTCGATCCATGGACCTTTTGATGGCAGTTGGTGCAATTCTGAAATCGCGGGGACGCCAGATCGTGAATCGCGGGAGCGATCGATCCCATCGTTCCGCCCTTGGGCGCCACCGCCTGGAAATTGGAATGGCATTCCTGGCAGACCAGGCGAACTATCTGGCGGGTCAGCATCCGCGGGTTCGAAGAGCCGTGCGGCTGATGGCAAGCCACGCAGCCTTCCATCTTGACCGGCGCGTGTTCGTACACGAAAGGCCCGGCCAGGTCGCCGTGGCATTTCAGGCAGCCCGGCTCGTTGGCGCTGACGGTCTGTAAAGACCTCGGCTCGAATGTGCCGTGCGGATTGTGGCAATCCACGCACGACATCGCCTCCTGCGGCAGTTTATGGCCGTAGGGCCGTTGGAAACTGGCCCACACGTCCTGATGGCAGGACGCGCATTGCGCGTTGATCGCGGGGATTTTCCGTGCCACCATGCCGTTCGGCCCGTTCTTATGAACCGAGTGGCAGGCGACGCAAGCCACCTGGTTCTTGGCGTGGCTGCTCGAAATCCGCCCCACGTGGGTCGGCTGATTCAGATGGCAGGTGAGGCAGACCTTGTCGGCCGCCGCGGGAGCGATCTTCGCCGGATTGCGGATATCCGCCGCCGACATCGATTCCGCGTGTTTGCTTCCCGGACCGTGGCACGATTCGCAGGCCTTGCCGTCAAAACCGCGCTTCTTGTCGGCTTCCACCTGGTGGTGCGGATTCTTTTGAAACGCATTAAAAATGTCTTCGTGGCATCCCTGGCAGGTGTCCGAGCCGACGTACTCCGCCGGCTTGGGAGGTTCTTTCGCGGGAGCGGGGGCGTTCACTTTTTCCTGAGCGCTTCCGATCGCAACGGTCAGAAGCAGGGCCGCCGTTACACTCAAAAGCCAGCGCGCCCCCCGAAGGGAGCGCGCCGGCGGCGGGCTGGCCATGCTCAGAGATCTCGGCGGCCGAAACATGGTCGTCTCCTTGGTTGTATTGGCTTGACTACTGCCCAATGTGTACCGTGGTCGCATCGTAGGCTGCGCCCGCGCTGTGGCACACCGTGCAACTTTCGCCAAATTGCGAGCTGGTATTGAGTACGGCGTGAGCCATGGTCGGCGTGTCGAAGTGGCAAGCCGTGCAGGCCGACGTAGTGGCCGGAACCGGATTGATCAAACCCGCCGGATCCGTCACGTTGTTCAGCCCTACCGGCAGCACGTCCTGCGAACCGCCGGTGTGGCACATGTTGCAATTGGCGGTATCGCCCACCGAGCCGTTCAGCATCGCGGGATAAAGTACGCCCGTGTTCGGAATTCCCGAGGGAACCGAAGCGAATGCCTTGCCAAAATCGTTGTGGCTTCCGCCGAACCCCACCACTACGTAGTCCGCGCCCGCGGCGCCCAGTTTGTTGCCGGTATGGATGGAGTGGATCAGGTAAGCGAAGTTGATTGCCTCCGCCGGCGCAGCTTTGTCGGCCGCGTTGGTGGCCTGAGCGCGCGTGCTGGCGTCGGTATTGCTCGGATTGTGGCAGAGCACGCAGTAGGTGACGTTGTTGCGAAGGCTGCCGTGAATTTCGAGGTACGTATGGCACTTGTTGCAATTCGCCATCGCCACCACCGTACGCCGTGGCGTCACGGGAGATCCATCCACCGAGAAGTTGATGATCTGGTTGGTGCCAGCGTAGCTGGTGGTCATCG
>Ga0181521_10000605_pt1 | contig 44371 bp, 40 predicted proteins | sample PEATcosm2014_Bin_32_FD_119764 | JGI IMG/M metagenome (GOLD analysis project Ga0181521, IMG submission 119764) | Peatland microbial communities from MTU Mesocosm Facility, Houghton, MI, USA - PEATcosm2014_Bin02_60_metaG | ecosystem: Environmental > Terrestrial > Soil > Wetlands > Peat | place...
AAACAACGCCGCCGCGATAGAGTTTTCCCAGGATTCCGGCGCCGAACGAAATGTCGCTCAAGACGTGCGCCTCTCCGCGGACGATCTGATCGGCCTGGTGATCGACCCAGACCTTGGCGCTGACGTGCGCGAGCCCGCTTTGAAACATCGAGTGCGGATGAAAGTTCGGGTTGGGATCGAGCTCAACGACGTCGCAGTCGTGGCCGTTGTAAGTTTCGCGTCCCACCCACTTCGTCAGATAGGCTTCACTCGCCGCGTCCACGAACTCCGCCCGTTCGCGCTTGCGCTTTTCGTATTTTTCGCGCGCCGCTTTTCCCCTGGAATTGTTGGGCTGAGACATCATCTCGAGTATGCTTTCGAGCAGTTGCAACTGCTGGCGATACGCGGCAGGATCGGCGGGCTTGTCTCCGTCTTTCAGCAGAAGCTTCATGGTTCCGCCGCCAGTGGGCACGACGCGGTACGTATTGTCTTCCACCGTGCGTGGGTTCGATCCGCCTGTGCGGTCTACATGACGCTCGATGCGCTCGTACTGATCGAGCACCTCGTCGTTCTTGTGCTGGTTCTCGGTCACTCTCTTCGTGCGAGCGCGGACTTCGGCGTCCGTCGGAGGCGGTGCGTTGGGTTCGGCGTGCGTGCTTGCATGCTGCGGCGCTTGCGAACCGGTTTGCGCCAGCGCCGCAGGCTGAGCGAACAGGACCGCGGCCAGGCTGGCCAAGGCCATCGCCGAAACCAGCGTCGAAATGGCAACGCGCTTGAGCATCTCTCGGTATCCCTGGGTGGGATTCTCTCTGCTTGATACCGGTTGCTAGCTTCTATTGTAACCGTCTTTTCACCACACAAGCGGGCGAGGCTTCAAGACGGTATATCGTCCGTACACTTCGATTCATCACTGCTATTTCGATGGTCCGAATGGGCTCTTTGGCTCCGGCGGTATCACAACCGGGCTCTCCGGATCGAGGCGAGATTTCCCATCGGGGCCTACGAGGTAGGGATAACCTGCCGGGTCGACCGGGATGCCCGGAAGGAACCCCGCGTCGCGTAGCTCTTTCAGCGAGGCAGGATAGTGCCCGAATCGTTTCTGATACGCTGCGGCGAGCTCGTCAAGATGCTGCTCGTCTTCCTCGGCCTTCAATCCCTGCAACTGCTCGAGCGCCCGCTTCCGGATGCGCGGGTCCTCGGTCGATTCGTAAATCTCGGACCAGATCATGCGCGACGTTTCAAACGACCCGCCCTTCTCCGCCACCCGCGCCGCCATCAGCCTCATCCAGGGAAGCGCGTTCGGTTTCTTGCTGCCTTCGAGATAGGCGTCCGCGGCGTCCGGGTAGTCCTTCATTCGGAAGTAGTACAGAAAGCCGAGGTCGGCATCGAGACGCCACTCGCCCGGATTTGCCGCGATCCCGCGCTTTACCAGTTCGACGGCCAGATCGGTGCGTCCCGGGCCTGCAAGTCCCGGTTCGGAGAGAAAGATGGCGCCGAAACGATATGCGACGATCAACTTCGGATCGAGCGTCGTCGTGATGTCGAGCAGCGGCCAGAGCAGGTCGAAAGTCGCATCCGGAGTCCCTACGCGCGAGCCGTAGTACTGCACGGCGCGCGTCCAATAGATGTCGGCGAGCAGCGAGTCGTACCCGAGGCTCAGCTTCCGCACTGCCGCCGGCGAGCTCAGCACCAACTCTTCCTTTTCCTGCGCGGCTGTCCGCGTGCACGCGTCGATTCGCATCTGCACTGCGGCAATCGCCGCGAAGAGCAGTGGGACACCCACTGCCGCGGCCCACAGCGCACGATTTTGGCCCGGCCGGCTCACTTCAGGTTACGCCTCGAAAACACAGCGGAAGCTGCCAGAAGGATCAGCAGCACGTAGAGGAGGGCGTAGAGCGTGTTCTGCCAGATCAGCGAAAACGGAATCGGCTCTCCGTGCGCCGCCGCGGCGGTTGCATTGAAGTTGTGAAAGTTCGGGATCAGGTAATAGAGGACACTGGTCAAGCTCTTGAGCAGGGGACTGCGCGTGAGTTCGCCGAAGTCGCGGACGTCCTTCGCGAACACTCCCGTCACGTAGATACCGAGAGTGAAGAGCGTCGAGAGCATCGGGCTCGAAAAGCAGGAGAAGAACAAAGCGAAGGCCGTCACCAGCGCGAGCTCGAGCAATATGAAATAGATGGCCACCAGGATCGACGCATCCGACCGGACGAACGGCCTGCCCACGTAGAAGAGCGCCGCCGCCAAACCGAGCGTCATGAAGCCGGTATTCACGGCGAGCGTCAGCAGCAGCCCGGCGTATTTCCCCACAATGAATTCCGACCGCCGAATCGGCTTCGCCAGCAGGCTGTAGAGCGTGCGCTTCTCCATCTCCTTATAGACAAGGCCCACTCCGATGAAGATCGCCATCACCAAGCCGAAAATCGCAATCGCCGAAAGGCCCAGGTTGATGATCACCAGCCGCTCGATCCCGATCGAAATCTGGCCGACCATGACCGCCGCGCCGATCATCATCAGGGCGAAAAAGATCAGATTGTAGAGGACGCGGTCGCGCACCGCTTCGCGGAATGTGTTGATCGCCACGACGCCCGGCATCGCGCTCATCGCTTCATCCCCTCGACCGCGTGAGCCACGGTTTGTTCGCGCCCCACGAGCTGGATGAAATAGTCCTCGAGCGTCGGGCGCACGGGCGCGATGGAAAGAATCCGCGCGTCGCAGCCCCTCAATTGATCGAGGGTGCCGTAGAGTTCCGCTTCCGGGACCTCCATGCGGTTTCGCCCTCCGATGCGCGTGGCTCGCGTGGCTAGGCCCGGCGGCAGCGCGCGCCCGTCGCGTACCTCGAATAGAATCTCCATTGCGTGCACTTCGATGGAAACGATCTCGCTTGGTGCGCCCACGCCTTGCAGCTTCCCCCCGACGAGCACGGCAACCCGGTCGCAGAGCATCTCGGCGTCCGACAGAATGTGCGTCGAGAAGAAAACCGTCCGGCCCTGCCTCTTCAATTCGAGGATGATGTCGCGCACCTCGCGCCGGCCGATCGGATCGAGCCCCGACATCGGCTCGTCGAGAAACACGACCGGCGGATCGTGCAGGATCGCCTGCGCGATGCCCGCGCGCTGGAGCATGCCCTTCGAGAATTTTCGCAGTTGGACGTTGCCCGCCGACGCAAGCCCCACTCGCTCGAGGAATCGCTCGACGCGCTCGCGCCGCTCGGCCGCGCCGTAGTCAGAAAATCGCGCGTAGTAATCGAGCAGTTCGCGCGCGGTCAAATAGTCGTAGAAGTAGGGCTGCTCGGGCAGGTAGCCGATCTCGCGGTGCATCTGCACGTCGTCGATCGACCGCCCGCGCACGCGCGCCGTGCCGGACGTCGGGAAAATGAGCCCGGTCAGGAGCTTCAGCGTGGTCGTCTTTCCGGCGCCGTTCGGCCCGAGGAATCCGAAGACTTCGCCCTCCTCGACCCGCAAAGTCAGATTATCCAGCGACCGCCGCATCCGCTGGTGCCAGAACCCGACCGGGTAGTCCTTTGTCAGTCCGAGGATTTCGATTGCAGGCGTGCTCATCGCAGTCCATTATCAATTTTTTTCGAGCGCGGCGGTCGTGTCAATTCCCGAGTGTTGTCTCGGAAAGCACATTCGGAGCCTGTCGGCGCGTAGTAGCCGCGCGGGCCGGAACCACTACCGGTAGACAGTTTCGACACCGACGCCCAAACATTTTGTGGTTCGTGTGCGATTTTTCCTTGACAAGTTTTCCACAACCCACGATACTTCGCACCCAGACTCGGGGGAAACGTGAGTCGGTCGTTTTTGCCCAGCGCCAACGGCCGCCGCGTCGTAGCCGGACCGAGTTCAACCGAATAACCAGAGGGATGCGCTCTGTTTTCGGACCGCGCAGGTTGCGCGGCTTAGCTGCGCTTTTCTCTCTTTTTTGGTTCTGGGCGGTCGTTTTCGGGGTCGGAACGAACCACTCTCCGGTTGAGCCCCCTTCATCATTTCGTGTATCCCTTCGGTACACGTAACAACATTCCGGGTTCCGGTTGGGAGTAGAATGGAGATAGCCCCTCCCGCTCGGCACCTCGGCCAACTTTCGGCGGCACGACTGCCGGCGCGGAGGCAGAGATGGCGGAAACACGGATGGCCTTGAATTCCAATTCGCAAGTAGAGCAAACCACGCGGCGCATGACCGGCTTGGATTTCCATCGCCGGTTCACGGATGGGAAGGTGTCTCCTTTCGACGCGGTCGAATGGGAGAGGCGCACGGCACTCATCGGCAATGATAAAGGGCAGGTGATCTTCCGCCAGGAGAATGTCGAAGTCCCCAAGTCCTGGTCGATGACGGCGACGAACATCGTCGCTTCGAAGTACTTTCACGGGAAGCCGAACACGCCCGAGCGCGAAACCTCGGCGCGGCAGTTGATCGGCCGCGTGGTGGACACGATCGTCCGCTGGGGCGATGAGGGAGGCTATTTCGCCACCACCGAAGCGAAGGGCGCGTTCCGCGACGAGCTGACCCACCTGCTCGTCGAGCAGAAGATGGCCTTCAATTCGCCGGTGTGGTTCAACGTCGGCGTGCAGGCCAAGCCGCAGTGCTCGGCCTGCTTCATCAATTCCGTCCAGGACAACATGGACTCGATCATGAACCTGGCGAAGACGGAGGGGATGCTCTTCAAGTGGGGTTCCGGCACGGGCACGAATTTTTCGACCCTGCGCGGCAGCCACGAAGCGCTTTCCGGCGGCGGCATCGCCTCGGGGCCGGTCAGCTTCATGAAGGGCTTCGACGCCTTCGCGGGCGTGATCAAGAGCGGCGGGAAGACGCGCCGGGCCGCGAAGATGGTGATTTTGAACGTCGATCACCCGGACATCATGGAGTTCATCGAGAGCAAGATGAAGGAAGAGCGCAAAGCGCACGTCCTGATCGAGCAGGGCTACAACTCCGCGATCGACGGCGAGGCCTATGGTTCCGTCTTCTTCCAGAACGCGAACCACTCGGTCCGCGTCACCGATGAATTCATGCGCGCCGTCGAAGAGGACCGCGACTGGTGGACCCGCCAGATTACGGACGGAAAACCCGTCGAGCAGTTCCGCGCCCGCGATCTGATGCGGAAGATGGCCGAATCCGCCTGGCAGTGCGGCGATCCCGGCATGCAGTACGATACGACCATCAACCGCTGGCACACCTGCAAGGGCACCGACCGCATCTACGCGTCGAACCCCTGCTCGGAGTACATGTTCCTCGACGATACGGCCTGCAATCTCGCGTCGCTCAACCTCCTGAAGTTCCTCGGGCCGAATGGCCAGTTCGATACCGATGGCTTCCGACACGCGGTGGACATCACGATCACCGCGCAGGAGATCCTGGTCGACAACGCGAGCTATCCCACCGAAAAGATCGCGCGCAATTCGCACGACTACCGCCCGCTCGGCATCGGCTACGCCAATCTCGGCGCGCTGCTGATGTCGCTCGCGCTTCCGTACGACTCCGACGGCGGCCGCGATTTCTGCGGCGCGATCACGGCTCTGATGACCGGCGAGTCCTACGCGCAATCGGCGCGCGTCGCCGAGCGCATGGGACCGTTCGGCGGCTACCCGCGAAATCGGGAGGCCATGCTCGACGTGATCCGCATGCACCGCGATTCGCTCCGCCCGATCAAGGAAGAAAACGTCCAGCCCTCGCTGCTCCACGCTGCGCAGGAATCGTGGGATACAGCGCTCGAGCTCGGCGAGAAATTCGGCTATAAGAATTCGCAGGTGTCCGTCCTCGCGCCCACCGGCACAATCGGCTTCATGATGGATTGCGACACCACAGGCATCGAGCCCGATCTCGCCCTCGTAAAGCAGAAGAGGCTGGTCGGCGGTGGCGTGATCAAAATCGTCAACAATACCGTCCCGCAGGCGCTGATGAAGCTCGGCTACCCGCCGGAGCAGGTGGCGCAGATCGTGGACTACATCGATGCCGAGGGCAAGATCGAAGGCGCGCCTGGGCTGAAACCCGAGCACCTCCCCGTGTTCGATTGCTCGCTCGCGCCGATGGGGGGCGGACGCTCGATCTCCTGGCGGGGTCACCTGCGTATGATGGCCGCCGCGCAGCCGTTCCTTTCCGGCGCGATCAGCAAGACGATCAACATGCCGGAGGAATCGACGGTCGAAGACATCATGGAGGCCTACACCGAGTCCTGGAAATTCGGGCTGAAAGCCGTGGCCATCTATCGCGACAATTCAAAGCGCTCGCAGCCGCTTTCCGCCGCCGGCAAGAAGGAAGATGAGAAGACCGTCGCCGCGGCTCCTGCACAGGCGCCTGCGCAACCCGCGGCGCCCGGACCCGAGCAGCAGGAACTCTTTAGTGGTGCTCGCGCCCGGCGTGAAAAGCTGCCCTCGGAGCGGAAATCGATCACTCACAAGTTCTCCGTTGGCGGTCACGAGGGCTACATCACCGTCGGCATGTACGACGACGGCAAGCCCGGCGAAATCTTCATCAAGATGGCGAAGGAAGGCTCCACGCTCTCCGGCATCATGGACGCCTTCGCGCTTTCCGTTTCGATTTCGCTTCAGTACGGCGTGCCGCTTCGCGCGCTCGTCGATAAGTTCGTGAATTCGCGCTTCGAGCCTTCCGGGTACACGGGCAATCCGAAGATCCGCTACGCAAAATCGGTTGTGGATTATCTCGGGCGGTGGCTCGGCGGAAAGTTCATCTCGCCGGATTATCTGGATAACGACGCTGCGGCGGCCGAAGAAGAAAGGGTTGCCCAAGCGGCGACTCCGGCGCCTGCCGCCGTTGCGGCTCCGAAAGTCGCAGATCCTGAAACGATCACGCGCCCGCGCGCCGCAATCGAGGACGCGCCCTACTGCTCCGAGTGCGGTATGCTCATGACGCCCAACGGCAGTTGCTACAAATGCTCGAACTGCGGCTCGACATCCGGCTGCAGCTGAGGCAAACCTTCATCGGTAGGAATCGACAGGGCGCCCGCGGTATGGGGCGCCCTTCGTGCTTTCAGAGGGAACTCGCACCAGCGCGAGCGTTGCGCGGACAAAAAATAGGGGGCCCACCCGGACCCCCGTTCTTGCCCTACCCCCCCAAGATTCCGGTTTCGGCGCGACGAAACCGGCCCACCCCGGGATTAGAGACAGCCAAGGGACTGTTTTGCACGCACAATGCCACGCCCTCGCGTTTTTCGGGGTGCCGTTATAGCATTGCTAGAAATAGAGTTACGGAATCATTAGTCGAGATGGTCCGCGTCAGCCTGCGACCCAAATCCAGTTTATGAAAGGAAACGAGGCCTGATTCTACGTTCTTTGGAAGAATCGATCTGAGCTATCACTTCGATAAGGTGGACAAATCGTTAGTTTCACGCACCGATGGCGGTGCGGAGGGCGGAGGCGAGCGCTTCGGTCCAGCGCTTCACGTCCTCCGCGCGTTCGGCTTCCACCATGACGCGCGCGAGCGGCTCGGTGCCCGAATAGCGCAGGACGACGCGCCCGGAATTTCCCAGCGCGCTTTCGGCTTCCTTGAGCGCACGGGCGACCTCTGGCAACGATTCGAGCGGCGGCTTCGACCGCACCTGCACGTTGACGATCTTCTGCGGAAACACCTTCATGTCCGCAACGAGCGTATCGAGCGGCCCCGCGATGGAAACAAGCGATGCCAGCTTGACCGCCGTCAGCATGCCGTCGCCGGTCGTTGCGTCGTCGAGGAACAGGATGTGGCCGGACTGCTCGCCTCCCAGGTTCGCTCCGATGCGCCGCATCTCTTCGAGCACGTAGCGGTCGCCTACGTCCGTGCGCGCCAGTTTCAGTCCGGACTTCTCGAGCGCTCGTTCGAGACCGAGATTCGCCATCGTCGTGCCAACGATGACACTGCCCTTCAGCTTCCTGGTCGATTGCAGGTAGCGGCCCGCGGCGAGCAGCACGCCGTCTCCATCCACGAGTTTTCCGGACGCGCCCGAAAAAATCGCGCGATCGGCGTCACCATCAAACGCCACTCCGAGCGCCGCGCCTGTTTCGACCACGCGCTTCTGCATGCCTTCCGGGTGCAGCGAGCCGCAGCCCGCGTTGATGTTTCGCCCGTCGGGTGTGTCGTTCATGGCGGTGACGTTCGCGCCGAGCGACCGAAAAAGCTGTGGCCCGAGCTTGCTCGCCGCGCCGTTGGCGCAGTCCAGCACGATCTTCATTCCCGCAAGTTTCGCGCCGGGGAAGACGGCCTCGCGCAGCCCGGCCAGATAATCTTCATGCAGCTTTTCATTGCCATTGGCGCCGGCCGCGCGCATCTTGCTTCCCGTCTCTTTGCGTCCTTTGGCGGGTGCCGCGCCGTTTGCCGAGAGAATGAGATTTTCGAGATCGGCTTCCACTGCATCGGGAAACTTCATTCCCGATGACGAGATCAGCTTCACGCCATTGTCGTGGTACGGGTTATGAGACGCGGAAATCACCACGCCGGCGGCGAATCCCTCCCTGCTGACGAGCCACGCCACACCCGGCGTGGTCAGCACGCCGGCAGAGACCGCCTCTGCGCCGGACGACCTTAGCCCGCAGGCAATCCGCTCGGCGATGTGAGGCCCGGATTCACGCGTGTCGCGGCCGATCAAGACGCGCGGACGCGCCCCCTTTGCTCCCTGTGACACAAGATGCTCTCCGAGTGCGAGACCCACGCGCTCGAGCGTCGCGTCATCGAGCGGGTATTCGCCGGGAATCCCGCGAATGCCGTCCGTGCCGAAAAGGTGTTTCGCCATTTGGATGGAGTTACCCCGCGCGCCCAGCGCGAATCTATAATTCTAGCATCGCGGCCGTTCCACTCGTGGGTGCGACCCTGCGGCCATTCACCGAAACCGTTACCATCGCGTCCTTGCCGCCTTACCCTGTGAGCCGCCATTGACGGACACGTACGCCCGGACCTGCCACGTCGAAGGGTGTGCTATCGTTACGCAAATGCCCATAGAAGAGACAGAGACCAGGGTCATCACCGCGAGCTCCGCGAGCGCGCGCATCATCGCGGTGGGGATTGTGATCGCCTTTTGCTACTGGGCGTCCACGGTGCTTGTCACCCTGTTGGTCGCGGTGTTGACGGCATACTTTCTCGACCCCCTCGTTTCGACTCTCGAAAGGATGCGCATTCCACGCGCGCTCGGATCGTTGCTGGTCGTTTTGGTGACTCTCGCGCTGATCGCCACGCTCGGCTGGACGCTTGTCGAGCGCTTCGACCAGTTCGGCAGCGACTGGCCGAAGTACCGCGCGCCGCTCCACGCCGTGGCCGAGGCGGTTGACACCAGGCTCGCGAATATCGAAGCGCACGTTTCCGAAATCGCGCCGCAGCCGCACGTCGGCCAGCGTGTCGTGACGTTCGCGGAATCGCATCCGGTGCGCGACGCTCTGCTCGGCAGGCTGGGCTCCCTGTACGAGTTCATCCTCGCCGCGACCTTTGTGCCCTTTCTCATCTTCTTCATGCTCGCGGCCAAGAGTCAGGTCGTGCACGCCACGATGCAGCTCTTCCCCTCGAGCGAGCGCACCGCGGTCAAAGAGGCGCTTGCGGACGTCACGCGCGTGCTGCGAAGCTACCTGATGGGTACGGCACTCGTTGGTTTGATCGTCATTTTCGCGAGCTGGCTTTTCTTCTGGGCGTTGGGACTCGACTTTCCATTCCTGACGGCGCTCGTTTCCGGCGTCTGCAACCTGGTTCCTTACATCGGAGCTGTGATCTCGTGGGTCCCTCCCCTGTTGATCGGAGCCGCGCAGTTCCACACGATCGGCCCTTTCGTCGGCATCGTTGGTATGCTCACTTTCTTCCATATTGTCGCCGCGAATCTACTCGTCCCTGCGCTAGTTGGCTGGCGCGTGCGATTGAATGCGCTGGCGCTCACGGTCTCGTTGCTATTTTGGGGATGGCTGTGGGGAGCGATGGGGCTCGTCCTCGCGATTCCAATCACGGCGGTCATCAAAGTAATCTGCGATCACGTGGAGAGCTTGCAGCCCGTCGGCCGTTGGCTCAGCGCGTAGGCGTTACATGCCCGTCTTGAGACGCTTGATCGCCTTTTGTAGCGCGACTGGGTCGCCCGCATCCTGAAACAACCGAATCGCTGCAATCCCCGCGGCTCCCGCGCCAACGCACTCCGCACCGTTTTCCTCGCCCACACCGCCGATCGCAATCACGGGAATCCGCACGGCGCGGCAGACCTCGGCGAGCCTCGCGATTCCCTGCGGCGTCCCAAACCTTTGCTTGGACGGCGTCTCGAAAATCGGCCCGAAGAAGACGTAGCTCGCTCCGGCGCTTTCCGCCTCGCGCACTTCCGCGAGACTGTGGCACGAGACCCCGACCAGAAACTCCGCCGGGGCATTTCCGCCGCGACACCAGCGAATCACATCTCGCGCCGGCAGCGATTCGCCGCCCAGGTGCACGCCGGCGGCTCCCGCCGCGAGCGCCACATCCAGCCGGTCGTTCACGACCACGCTCGCCTTACCGGCGTGCGCACCCTCATGCGTCATGCCGGTCGCCGCGCGCACCAGCGCGAGAAGCTCTCGCCCCGTCAAATCTTTTTCCCGGATCTGCACCCAATCGACGCCTGCCGCAACGGCCGCGCGAATTCTTCCGAGCACGCTCTTAATGGAATCGCCGGGGCCGAGCCCCTTTCGGTCGGTGACGTAGCACACCATCGGCCTTCGAGGCGGTTCGCGCGACGGCTTTTCAGGTGCGGCTGGCAACGGCGGGAGTCCGGCGGCGAAATGCCTCGAGCGACAAAAGAACGTTCATGAATCCGAGCCCGGAAATCGCGCCGCGAAGAAAGGGATTTTTCAGGAAAAGTGCCAGCGACGGATATTGGTAGAAAAAGTAGTTCGTTTCCCAGAGGTCCGACCACGGCACCAGGATCAGCGCCAGTCCGAGCACAAGCCAAACGAGCAGGATCGGAACGCGGGCCAGGGAATTCATCGTGGAGCTAGGATTATGGGAGATTCTCGCCGGAGCCGCAACTGGGATCAGATTTTCTGCAACATGGCGATGCGGTCGGCCACATCGCGGTAGTCGATATTCATCGCATAGACTTGCCGGAAGCTGTCGAGCGCCGCCGAGGATTCCCCCGCCGATTCGAGCGACACGCCGAGGTCGTAGCGCAGCGCCAGAACCGCTTCCTGATCGAGCCCGGGGGTCTCAAGCGCACGCTGATACCAGAGGGACGCGATCTTCGGCTCGCCCTTGTCCAGAAACGAAAGCGCGAGCAGCGTCGAGCAATTCATGGCGTAGGGAAAGGGCTTCCCTTTTTGCACCGCCTGCGCCACCTTCTGAAATTCTCCGATCGCTTCGTCGAGCAGCCCCATTTCCCGGTACGCGATGCCGAGATTGTAGTGCGTCTCGAGGTCTTCATCTTCAGTGGTGAGTTCGCCGAGCTCCGAGCGGAATTCCTGGAAGACTTCGGCGAGTTCGTTCAGGGTCTCGGCCTCAGGCGCGCCTGCCGCTGGCGCCAGCTCAGGCGTTGGGGTGGCTTCAGGTTTGCTTTCGCGGCCTGAAGCCGCAGGCGCTTCCATGTCTTCCACTTCGGCGGCGAGCTCGCTCAGAAAATCGTTGGTCGTTGCAGCCCCGGCCTTGCCTTGGATTCCTGCGGGCTCCGCCAATTCGAGTTCAAACTCTCCGCTCGCGGCGGGAGCGGGCGTTGCCTCGGCAGCTTCCTCGACAATCTCCAGCACCGGCTCGGGCTCCGCCGGAATTTCGATCTCGATTCTTTCTTCTTCCGCGGGAACAGGCTCGGCAGCCGGTGGCGCCGCCTGCGGGACGGCTGTGGACTCAGGCTCGGCGACCTCTTGCACCATGGCTTCCCATTCGTCTGAGAGGTCTATCTCGGCGCCAGCCGTCACCGGCTTCGGCTCGGCTGGTAGGGATAGCGCCGCTGCTGGCGCGACCTCCTCCCGCGGCTCCTCCACGGTGGGCGCTTCCGGTTCAACCGCCATGAGCGGGATTTCAAATTCCGCAGCCGCGGCGGGAGCAGGTGCCGCATCCGCGGCGACGGTCCCAGCAGCCTCGATCTCGACAGGCGCCTGAGCAACATTTACGGTTGCCCGTGTTGCCGCCGGCGCGGCGGTCAATTTCTCATCGGTCAGATCTGCCGCGTCGGCGAATCTCCGCCGCAGCTCAGCGAACCGGTCGGCATTGACCCCATCCTGGCGTTCGCGGTGGATATGCTCGAGTTCGGCTGCCAACTCGGCCGTGCGGCGTTCGTTGCCCGCGCCGAGATAGAGATCGAGCAGGCGCTCGAGGGTCGGCGTGTGGCGCGGAGCGCGCTGCAAGACGTTCTCCAGAAGGTGGGTGGCCTTTTGCGTCAGCCCGTAGCTCGAAAAGAGGTCCACGTCAGTCAGCGCCTGCGCGATGTAGCGCTGGGTCTCTTCGTCGAGCGGCTCTTCCACAATTGGCGCGGCCGGGGCAGGCGCAGCCTCAGTCCATGCCGGCTCCCCCGCGGAACTTTCCGACTCAGGTTGTTCCTCTGACCTCGCTTCCACCGCCGCCGCCGGTGATGGTGTTTCCGCCGGCGTTGGGGCCCCCTGTTCGCGTCTGCGAAGCTGGTCCAGCCGCGCGACCAGGCGCTCGTCGCCCTTGTTCTTTTCGATCAATTCCTGCATCAGCTCTTCGGCCCGCGAGTAGTTCCCATCCGCCGCATAGATATCGACGAGTTTGGTCAGGGCCGAACTCAACTGAAAGGGATCGCTCGTGTGCCTCGAGAAATCCGCCAGCATCTCGAGCGGCTCGACCTCGCCGGGCAGCTTTTCCGCCACGTCCGAGAGCGACTTCAGAAATTTGTCCAGCTCGCCCACCTCGATCATCGGACCGCGCAGCTCGCGCAGCAGTGGGAGGACTTCGCGGGCCTTCCCGGCTTCTATCAATGAGTCCGTCACTCTTTGGAACAGCCCGAAGTGAGCGCCCCCGCGGACCAGTTGGTTGCGCGCGCGGTCCGCGGCCTTGTCCGTGTGCCCGGACTTGAGCTCCAGGTCCACCAGCAGGTTCGTCACTTCGTCGCCCGCGTCGGCCTCTGGGTGCTTTTCGAGGATCGCGATGGCCTCGTCGTTCTTGCCCGCCGCCGCGAGAATCTTCGCTTTCAGCAGCCGCGCCGCCGCATTGCTCGGGTCGACTTCGAGCGCGCGCTCGATCAGCTTCGGGGCTTCCTCGGTGTCGCCCCGCTCGAACAGGCGTTGCGCGTATCCGAAATACGTCTGGGCCGCTTCTTTTTTCTGCCCCATCACGTTGTAGAGTTCCGCCAGGCGCATCTGCACGCGCGGGTTTTCCGGCTCGACTTCAAGCAGCCGGTTCAGCACTTCCACGGCCTTCGGCGCGCGGTTCGCCTTCAGGTGCGCTTCGGCGATTTGCAGGAACAGCGGCCGGGCCTCGCTGAGCACGCCCTGCTGGACGTATAGATCGGCGAGCCTCTCGAGTGGCGCCAGCTCGTTCGGCGCCAGCTTGGCGATCTTTTTGTAGATGGCGATCGCTTTGCTGTTGAAGCCGTCGTTCAGGTACACCTGCGCGAGCCGCTCGAAATACTCGATGGCCTGCGGCATGTCGCCCTGCCGGGCGAACAGATCGCCGACGGTCATCAGGGTGGCTTGATCCTTCGCGTCGTGGCGGAGAATTTGCTGATACTCTCCGATGGCCTGGGCGACCTTGCCCTGGTTGAGGTACTTCAGCGCGCTCTCGAGCGCTTTGCTTTTATTGAACGCCATGAATGGGTTCCGCGTACCCGGCCGCGTTTGTCCCGGGGGACGTCAAGCCAGAGGCGCGGCAGTCTTGAAGGTTAGCACGCGCGAAAAAGCACGGTCTATGCGGCGGAGCGGCGATGGTGACGAAGGGGATAACAGGGCGAAAACCGCCGCCCTCCCTGAGCCCGCCGCCGCAAGCTCAGGGAGGGGTTTCCCCTGCACGAACGACCCGGCGGTTTCGCTACATCTTCACTTCGCTGAACTGAATGACGGGCTGGACGTTCGTGTAGTTGAGCAGATCAGCTTGGATCGCCGGAGCATGGGGCACGAACGCCGCCATGAATGCTTCGACCGAATCGAACGTCAGGTGTCCTACCGCAAGGTATGGAGGAGGTGTCCCGGGCTGCGCGCCGGCGATGCCCTGCTCGACGGCCACGGCTTTCAGCGCCGGACCGATCTTCTGCTTTGCCATGGGAATGTGTTTCCGCAGGTAGTAGTCCATGTCAAACTTGGCGCCTTCGCCGTTTGGATAGAACACGCCGACCTTGATCATCTGTATTTCCTCCGATGTGTGCGTCGTTTGGCCTGAATGGCAAACTCAGGGAATCGGCGTTCTGCGGGCTTCTCTTTGCCCGTTCAGAACGTCCGACGGAACCTCGAGCGGCAGGGGAGCCTGCTCCGCTCCCGTGGCCCAGCAGCGCGCCTCTCGCACGGGAGCGTAGGAGAACCGGTGCAGCGGCGACGGCCCGTGCCGCCGCAGCGCTTCGAGATGCTCCGGCGTGCCGTAACCCTTGTGCTGCGCGAGCCCGTACTGCGGGTAGATCTGGTCGAATTCCTCCATCCGGCGGTCCCGCTCTACCTTCGCCAGGATCGACGCCGCCGCAATCGATATCGAGCGCGCGTCTCCGTGAATCAGCGCTTTTTGTTCAATTGGGAGATCGAGTTCGATGGCGTCGAGCAGGAGATAATCCGGAAAGGGGTGAAGTTGCGATATCGCCGCGACCATCGCCTGCCGGCTCGCTTGGTAGATGTTCCAGGCGTCGATGCGGCTCGCGTCGATTTCCGCCACGGCCCAGGCCAGCGCGTGCTGGCGGATGCGCTCGGCAAGCTCGCCGCGCCGCTCCGGCGCGAGTTTCTTCGAATCGTCGAGCCCGACGATTCTCCGCCGGGGATTCAGGATCACCACGGCCGCAACCACCGGCCCGAATAGCGACCCGCGTCCTGCCTCGTCCAGTCCGGCGATGCGCTGCCATCCGTGCTGGCGCGCCTCGCGCTCGTAACGTGAGGAGCAGAGCCGTCCCATCGGCGAGGGATTTTAGCACACGACCGCTGCACGCAACTCAGGCATCGCCCCGAAAAAGAAAAAGCCCGCGCCGGAGAATCCGGGCGGGCCAAATCGAAATGAAACGTGCGGTTACTCGGCGGAACTGCCGGCGCCGACCGTCTCGTACTTCACGGCGCGCTTGATGCGTGCGGCCTTGCCCTTTCGCGCGCGCAGGTAATTCAGCTTGGCGCGCCGGACGCGGCCCTCGCTCACCATTTCGATCGAGCTGATCATCGGTGAGTGCACCGGGAAAATCCTCTCGACGCCGATGCCGAAGCTGACGCGCCGTATCGTAAAGCTCTCGCCCAGCAGCTCGCCCCGTCGGCTCATCACCACGCCTTCAAACGGCTGGATCCGCTCTTTTTCGCCCTCGCCTTCCTTCAGCCGGACGTGCACGCGGATCGTGTCCCCGGGGCTAAATACGGGATGGTCCTTGCGTAGTTGGGACTCCTGCGCCTTGGCGATGATCGGTTTCATGACTCGTTTTTCCCGGCAGACCCGCTTAGGTGGGCCAGCACACAACGCACAATCAACAATTATAGCGAATCCCCGCCACCCTGCCTACACGAAATTAAAGGGAATTATATAGTTAACTCCCTAAGTCGTAGACATTGGCGATAAAATCACCCGGCCTGCGAACGCTACGGCGTTCGTAGTCACCTCGATTAGGAATAACGCCCCTCTTTCGGTGACTGTCAATTCAGACCGGGGGTGCCCCGGCATAAGGAAGGTGAGCGATGCGTAAACCTACGCCATTCTCACTTCGTCGGGCTGAGCTCGTAACGAAGATCGCAATCAACATCGGATTGATTATCCAGTTGGTTGAACGAATTTTACGAGCCAAGTAGACGAGAAGGGGGCGATCTTCCGGGATCGCCTCTTTTTTACTTTATGCCGGATACACTTTTTCGTTTCTTACGTCTCTGCTTTTTCTTCTTTTTCCTTTTCGGCCTGTAGGCCAAAACAATATCGGTGATCTTGTTTACAATTTCTAGCGTGTCTTTCATTGGGGAAGGGCGTTGCCTTTCTCCCCAGCGGTTAATTCAGCGAAGGTAATCCGCTTGCCTACTACCGCATCCACAAAGCTATCGAGCCTGTCTAGCGAATGGCGCTTTACGTTGCCCTCGTTGAGCCGCCAAGTAAATTCATTTATGTAACGGGCGATATGCTTCTTGCTGGCCTTGTGGTAGACGCCATGCAGACCGCGCTTTAGAACCGCAAACACGCTCTCCATGCTATTGGTACTGATGCCATTTTTTGAGTACTCGCCGTTCTTATGATTCACCGTTCGATGCGTGAAAGACATGCGGTCAATACCAGTGTAGGCACCATATTCATCTGTATGCAGTTCGGAGCCTTTCTCCACATTGCGAAAAGCCGCTAGATAAAGAACCTGTCTATTCACTTCGGCTACGGGAAACGCTCTTGCGCGGCCGTGGCGTTCACGCATTCCAATTACAGGAATCTTATTCACGGTTCCGCGTCCCATCCGAACTTTTTCATTTTCGTGTTTATTGATTTCTTTGCCGCCCAAATAAACTTCGTCCATTTCAACAATGCCCTTTAGTTTGCTGAGATCGTTGCCGCAAGCCTCGCGGAGTCTTTGAAGCACAAACCACGCTGACTTCTGTGTGATACCGATTTCCTTTGCCAATTGCATTGACGAGATTCCCTTACGGGCCGTCACCAACAGATACATCGCATAAATCCACTTGTGAAGCGGAACATGCGACCGCTCGAATATGGTTCCTGTTCGCACGGTAAAATCCAGCTTGCAAGTATGGCAGCGATAGAAGCCGCCCTTGCGAGTGCCGATGCGCTCCGTAGTCCCACATTCAGGGCACATTGGGCCTTTCTTCCAAAGGCGTTCTTCGAGATATTTGCGAGCGGTTTCAGCATCAGGAAACAGTTCAAAAAGCTTAAAAGTGCTTATAGTGCTTCGGCTCATTTGGATGTCCTCTGGCACCCATTATACTTAACTCCCTGAGGGAGTCAAGTACTATTTTATAAAAATCATTAAATTTCTAGCTTGTAAAAACCCTTCCTGTACAACGCTTGCTTGCAAGCTTGAACCCTAAACCCGGTCTATCTGGTTGCGTGAAATGATAAACAAACTCCCTGCAATCAGCATCCATACAAGTTACGACGACAGGTAACTTTGCAGCATCCGCCAAGATGAGGTCGGCTACAACAAGCTTGTTGTTTTCGCCAAACTGGCATAAAGCCGGGCGGCCGTTATCCTGCAAAATATTCAATATCTTGGATTCAAATTTTGAGCCGTCTTCGGGAATTTTCACAACTACGTTATATGCAATCGTTCCTTTACTGTTCTGGATCACCAACGGCGGATCACTGTATTCGATGTGTTCCCATCCGATAAACAAGGCTGGTCCACCGATGTCGGTGTATTTCTCCCGCTCATCCATTGCCCTCCTATGCCCACCGATCAATGCCACGATAAAAGCACAACCAAGGAATATTGCTAGTACCCACGGCAAAGGGAGCCTCGGAATCGGCAAATTAATATCCGCGAATGGAAGAAGGTTTTGTAACAACGCCAGAAGCGCGACAAATGAAGCAACCCAGCCGATCACGGCTGTATTCCTTGCGTGTTCTGAACACTCTTGAAAATATTTTCGTAAGGACAGAATAGATGTTTTTGACATCGATGGAGACAGTTCTGCCAACCCTGCGAATATCTCAAGTTGACAGCGGGGTTGACCTCGGAATTATATCCCCAAGTCCTGCTATTAGTGGCTTTTGCGCACAAGGGAGTCATCTATATAATTCCCAAATTAAAGGTGGGTTCGGTATCGCAGGGAAAGACAAAGCCAGCCCGACGCCACAGGGTGGCATCGGGCTGGCACTTCAGCGCGAACTGAATCTCGCGCGGCTAGAAGACGTACTTCAAGCCAAATTGGAGGATGCGCCCCGGGACCGAACTCGAGGTGATCTCTCCAAAGCCGGCAGCGCCGAAGCCGTTGCCGGGTTCGTTGAACTGTGCGTGATTGAAAAGGTTGAAGAACTCCGCCCGGAACTGAAGGTTGGCGTCTTCCCGCAGTCCTCCGACCTTCGTATTCTTGATGATCGCCGCATCGAAGTTGAGCTGCGTGCAGCACCGCATAATTCCAACACCGGAGTCGCCGAAGCCCGTCCCGCACCCGATGAATTGCGGATTGGCTCCCGTGCAGGCGCCCGTGTACGGGCCGTGAGCTGAACTCGGAGCCCCGCCAAACTCCGGCAATGCCGTGAACGGGGACGTGGAGTTAAAGAACCCGCTGCCTCCGTTGAGCCCACTGACCACGCGTGCGTACATACTGCCAGTAGAGCCGAGCGGCATCCCCGACTTGCAATTGCCCGTGACTACGCTGCAATCGACCGGGTCCGCGAGTTCGACTCGGGCGTAAGGGCCGGTGGGGGGAATCGAGCTGCCGTACAAAAGGGTCGCCTCGTCGCCAGTGGCTCCATCGGTAACGCTGAACGGCAGACCGTCTTGAATCGTGGTCACGCCGGAAACGCCCCACCCGCCCAAAGCCTTCTCTTTCCACCCCTCGCTCTTGTAGGGCAACTCGTAGCTGTAGCTGACCACAAAGCGGTTGGGGCGATTGAACGCCGCCGGCCCGTACTGCTGCCGGTCATTCAAGGGGTCGTTGGAGGATGCGCTGCCGGAAAGCACGTTGCCGGGCGTGGCAATGCCGGCACCGGCTTCGCTGGCGTTGATGTCGGTTTTCAGGTTGCTCCAGGTGTAGGAAGCCTGGAGTGTCAGGCCGTGGGAAAACGTGTGCCGGAGCTGGGCTTGCAAGCTATCGTAGAGGTGACGCCCGTCCGTTTCCACTTGCTGCAAATTTCCTGGGTTCACGCCAAGGTACGCGACGCGGCCCAGATAATTCCCCGCCGTGTTGTATAAAACCTGGGTCGCGGGGTTGGTGTTCGCAACATCATTCATCGGGAACGAGCTAGCAGGACGCTCCAAATTGATATTCACCTGATCCGTCGGCGGATCGCACGTCGCGGAAGCTGCGCCGCAATCCACAAGGTAGGCAAGGTTCGGATCGCGGTTCCAATCATACAGGTGAATTCCGTGCGATCCGACGTAGCCGATATCCGCTATCCACCCATGGGCAAATTCGTACTGAACGTCGAGATTGTATTGCTGGATTTTCGGAGTGCGCATCGCCGGGTCGTCGCCAGAGTCGAGAAGGCCCGAAGCATTGCCGCCGAAGAAGTCCGTGATCGTCGTAGCGCCAGTCGCAGCGGTGCCCGGCGTCACCGCCAGCGTTCGGGGAATAAATCCGAGGAACTGCGGACACGCGGGGCAAAACGGATTCTGGAGGGTCTGGCCCGGATTCAGCCCGACGCCTGTCGCGTACGGCGGCATATTCCCCAGGATGTTATCCCCGACCAGGTTTCCGTAAACGCGGTCAAAGAACATGCCGTACCCCGCGCGGATAACCAGCTTGTCCATCGCCTGCCACGCCAGACCGAGGCGCGGAGAGAAGTTGTCGAGGGGAGAGCCGTTCAACAGCGTCTTGTTGCTGTTGACGGTAATGCCCGTCGAGCCGAACTCACCGACTAGGCCGTTGTACTCGGCCCGGTTGTAATTCTTTTGGACGATGTAGCCAGCCAGCGTGCCGCCCGGGTTGTTCAAGAAAAAAGAACCCGTATTCACCAGACCGGCCTGCTGGGCCGCGAAGTTTGTAAACACGCCATGGGCGTCGCTAGGCCATCCGTCGTATTCCCAGCGAATACCTGCGTTCAAGGTGAGATGGCGCGTCAATTTGACGTCGTCCTCAGCGAACGTCGAGTATTCGCTGATGCGCCAGTGATGAGGATTCGGCGAGCCATTGGGCAGCAGGCGATTGGTGGAGTTGATGAACCAACCGGCGGAAACGGGGGTACCCGCAATCCCGTTGGCCTCATCGGAGGGAAGCCCGCTGTTGCTCAGCAGGAGGTCGGCTATATCACCAGCCATGATCCAACCCCTCTCCCTGTTGGGTTGCGCCCAGTTCCACTGAATGCGCTGCGTGTTGACACCCGCTCGAAACGAATGCTTGCCGTGGTTCCAGGAAATCTGGTCGCCCGTCAGGAAGCTCGTCTGGATGCTCCTCGTCGCCGAAAAGAAATTCCCTCCAGCGCTCCACGCTCCCCATGGGGACCCCGCGGGAATCCCAAGGCTGCCGATGATCGGGATCAGGGAGTCCTCGCGATTGCCAGCAGCGGCCGCTGAAAGTGGGCAAGCCGCGCCGTCATTGACCGCAGGAATGATGCCTAGCGGGGTGATCCCATCGCCCGCACAGGCCTGGACTGTGTCGCCGTCTTTGACGTTAAGGTACAAACGCTGGAAGGAGCCGAACACTTCGTTCACAAAATTGCTTGTGACGATCGCCGTGTCCTTCAGAACCGCAGAAGTCGATGCATACTGCGCATCCTCCGGGGCGCCCGGGTCACAGCCGGTGACAATGCAACTAAAACTCTGGGTTTGCGGGTCGGCGGAAAAGAAAAACTTTTCCGATATGGTGTTCTTGCTGTTCAGCAGGTAGTCGCTGTTGAGCATGTATTGATTTTCGTTCGCGATCGTGGGTTGCGAAATGGTCGTCGGTACGGCGCATGCTCCGCTGGCGACATTGCAGAAAGGAACACCGCTTGAGTTGTAGCGCAAGCTGGGAAGGTAATAGCCGTTGTTGAAGCCGCCCTTAACCTGCTGAATTTTCTCCGTCTGCCGCAGGAGATTGATGGCGGTATTACTGATGTTGGATCCGTTCGGATTGACGAAGTTGCCCGCCTGGCCTAAACCGCTGGCAAAGTCAGTCTCGCCCCCAAACGCGCATCCCAGATATTCCCTATACGTGTTGTAGCTGCACATCGCTGGGCCGGTGTAGTTCAGGGGGATCGTGCCGGCGTTGCCGTCTGCGCGCGCGCTCGCGAAGGGAACGCCCGGCTCGTTGAGTGGGAGCAGCCCGACTTCAGTCAAGGAGCTAGCGAAGCCATTGCTGCCGATTCCGTTGAGCTGCCGGGTACCCTGATACGAGCCAAAGAAGAAGAACTTGTCTTTTATGATCGGCCCGCCTAGCGTGCCGCCAAACTGGTTCTGCTTCACTGTGGGCGGCTTATTTGGCAGACCCTCTTCGTTTACTTCTGAGTTTTTGTAGAAAAAGTCGTTGGCGTTGAAGAAGTTATTGCGGTTGAACTCCCACGCCGCTCCGTGAAACTGGTTCGTGCCGCTCTTGGTCACCACGTTCACGTTGGCGCCCGGGTTCTGGCCGTAAGCAGCGTCGTATTGTGAGGTCTGGACCTTGAACTCCTGAATCGAGTCCGGGTTGGGAATCGGAATCCCGGCATAACTGCCAGACTGCGCCGCGCCGCCGCTGCCGTAGTTCGTGGTGATCACCCCATCCATCATGTAGGTATTTTGATCGGAGCCGGAACCGTTCACGTTGATGTCCATCGTCCCGTTTCCGACCGCTGTGGCCGTTGCGACGTTGGCAGTGACGCCGGGCGAGAGGTCAATAACCTGCGTGTAGTTGCGCGTGCTCAGAGGCAGGTCGGTCACGGTTTTCCCGGCGACCAACCCTCCTACCGTGGCGTTCTCAGTCTGCACGGTCACTGCCGTGGCCGAGACCGTCACCTCCTGCGCCTGCGAGCCGATCTCGAGGCTCCGATTCACCACAGCGGTCTCCGTGACGTTCACGGTGACCGACGGGACCTCGGCAATCTTGAAGCCGGATGCGGACAACTTCACGCTGTAATTTCCAGGGGGCAGCAGGGAGAACTTGTACGAACCGTTGGCGTCGGTCGTCGTATCGCGCACCTGGCCCGTGGCGAGGCTGGTCGCCGTGACGGCCGCGCCGGAGATCACGGCCCCGGAAGGATCAGTGACCGTTCCGGTCAGCGCCCCCGTTGAAGCGCTTTGCGCCGGAGCCGACGAAACGCAAATGAACAGCGCCAACAGGCAAACCAGCAGCGCACACGCAAATTTCAGCACGGCAGATCGTGAATGCATCCCCCACCCCCAGAACGTCCGATTGTAGTTGCGCCCCCCTTGGGCGGTCTTCACGCAAAATCGTGGGGGGGATTTACTACGTGCTTCGAGTCTTGTCAAGTTTAAAGCGCTTGGCTGACTAGGGGAGCAGATCGGGGCGGTTGCGGAGCGTTTTTTCAAGCGCCTGTTCGCGCCGCCAGCGGCGAATCTCTTCGTGGTTTCCGCCTATCAGCACTTCGGGGACGTCCCAGCCGCGAAACGACTGCGGCCGCGTGTAGTGGGGAAAATCCAGAATGCCGCGGTTCGTCGCTTGTGCACTGAGTTTTGTGGGTCGCGGCTTCAGCCGCGACGATAGAAGCTCCCCACTTGACGGTGCTTTAACCCCTGAAGTCACGATTTCGCCCATTTCGCTGAAAGACTCGTTCACGGCGGAATCCTCGTTGCCGAGCGCGCCGGGAATCAGCCGCGTGACCGCATCGACGATTATCGCCGCGGGCAGTTCGCCGCCCGAAAGCACGAAGTCGCCGATCGAAATCTCGTCCGTGGCCAGATGCTCGGCCACGCGCTCGTCCACGCCCTCGTAACGCCCGCAGAGCAGCACGATTCGCTCGATCTGCGCGAACCGCCGCGCCGTATCCTGCCGAAAAAGCTTTCCCGCCGCGGACAGCAGCACGATGGCCGTTCCCGGCGGCGCGCTCGCGCCGCCCAGCAGCGATTCGACCGCCTCGAACAGCGGCTCCGGCTTCATCACCATCCCCTCGCCGCCGCCGAACGGCCGGTCATCCACCGTCCGATGCCGGTCGTGCGTGAACCCCCGCAGGTCGTGAACGTGCGTTTCGACGAGCTTCGCCTCCCGCGCTCGCCGCACGATGCCATAGTCGAGCGGCCCGCCGAAAAACTCCGGGAAAATCGTGACGATGTCGAATCGCATGGCTATCCCGCTTCCTATCCGGTCAACTTCGGAAGCCAGCGGGGGACGCGACGGCAATAGTCCTCGTAGCTCGCGCCGAACTTTCTCCGCAACGTGGGTTCCTCATAGAACAGAACGAACAGATGCACGCACAGGGCCCAGATGATCACGTAAACCGCCAGCTCCACCGAATGAAAGCCGACCGCCTCTGCCAGAAGGATGGTTCCGGCGCCAACATACATGGGATTGCGCATAATTCGGTACAGGCCGTGCACGATCAGTCTCTTGGGCGGATCGAGCGGCACCGGCGTGCCATCGCCAACCCGCGCGAAGGCCCAAAACGCGCACCAAAGGTAGATCGCCACCCCTGCGAGCAGCAGGACGAGCCCGATGATCCCCGCCGCGTCCGCGTGCCAGCGCACGTCCTTTGGCAGTATCCAGTACGGAACTAGCACTGCCATTGTCCCCGGAACGAAAACCGTGAAAACAGCCGTGCGAAGGAGCGCACTCATGGGGGCAGAGTATACCAATCCGAATCAATCGCGGTTCAATTCGCGCAGGCCTTCGGGAAGAATCACGTCGATGCGTCGCCCGCTGATATCCACGTTCACGCAGATTTCCTGCGCGAGCGGAATCAGCAGCTCGCCGCGCGGCGAATCGACGACCAGCAGCGGGGTCCCGGCGACATCTTCGCCCGTGAACTGCACGTCGCGCACCACGCCGAACGCGGCGTCATTCTCACGGGTCTTTTCGCGCACCTCGCAGCCGATCACATCGGTGATGTAGTAGCTGCCGGAAGGGAGCGGCATGCGCTCGGAAAAGGGAATCCGGACCTCGAGGCCGACGAGTTTCTCCGCGTCCGAAATCGAGTCCGAGCCTTCGAAATGAAAAATCGCCTGGCCTCCGCGGCTCTGGCTCAACCAGCACGCGCGAATCGCGACGCTGCGCGGCGACGGCTTCTTCTCGTTCCACAACTCTGCGTGGGCAAGGCGCGTAAGCCGTTCGGGAAAGTCGGTGAGGATCTCGGCGGCCACTTCTCCACGGCGTCCATGTGGGCGCAGGATGCGCGCCACGGTGACGCCCGCCGCCTCTGGTGGTAGTTGCTGCGCGGCCACTCTACTCGAGGATTTCGAGCGTGAATCGCTTCTTCAATTTCATCCCTGCGGCGCCGAGCAGCGTTCGAATCGACTTCGCCGTGCGTCCCTGCCGCCCGATCACCTTGCCGAGGTCGTCGGGATGAACCCGCAACTCAAGAACCGTGACCTGCTCGCCTTCGACTGCGTTGACCTGAACTTGTTCCGGATGATCTACGAGTGCTTTCGCAATCTGCTCCACGAGCTCCTTCATCGCCCTGCCTCCACAGCATGCCGTGCCCAGCCGAGAAATCCGCTTGAGCGTGTACGAGAACTATGCACATGGCATTCTATGGAATAGGACGCTTCAGGCGGGCTTGGGGTTGCTGCGCAGCAGGCTCCGGACGGTGTCGCTCGGTTGCGCGCCTTTGCTGAGCCAGTACTTTACGCGCTCGCCATTGATCTTCACGGCGGCGGGATTCTTCAGCGGGTCGTAGGTTCCGATAATCTCGACAAATCGGCCGTTGCGCGGGCGCGTCTTTTCCGTGACCACCACGCGGTAGAAAGGCTGCTTCTTCTTGCCAATGCGGGCAAGGCGAATCGTTAACACTCGAAATCCCTCCTCATTGCAATCAAACTAGTATAGCGGACGCCGCCGCATTCACCAATCGCTATCTCCGGCGCGCCAGTCTCACGCCAGCAGCCAGAGAGCCAGAGCCGCTTCCGCGCACTGCTCGATCATCTGCTGGTCGCTTGCCGAAAACGCGTTCAGCCGTTCGCTTTCGACGTCCACCGTTCCGATCACGCGCCCGTCCGGCGATAGAACCGGCACGATGATTTCCGAGAGCGTACTGCCGAACGCGGTCAAGTATCGCGGATCATTTCGAACGTCGCCGACGACCACCGCCTTCTTCTGCTGGATCGCGGCGCCGGTCAGCCCTTTGTCCACGGGAAACGTGGGATATTCCGGCGCGCTCGGGCCGCTCCACGCGATGATCGAGACCTGCTCGGGGCCAACGTCGTAAACGCCGACCCAGCGGTACGAGCCGAGTATTTGAATCCGCTCCGCCAGCCGCTTCGCCTTGGCCGCGCGGTCGTCACCGCTCGCCGCGATCGAGCGAATCTGGCCGAGCACGTTGTTAATCACAATCGGCACGGCCGCTCCTATTTCAGTCCCGCGAGCTTGCCGATGCCGCGCATCTTCATTTTGGACATGCTGCCGTACTGCTTCATCATGCGCCGCATGTCGGCGTACTGCTTCAGCACCTGATTCACTTCCTGCACGCTGGTGCCGCTGCCGCGCGCGATGCGCTTGCGGCGCTTGCCGTCGATCAGGTTGTCGTTGGCGCGCTCTGCGGCGGTCATCGAATTGATGATGGCCTCGATCGACTTCAACTGCTTCTCGTCGATCGATGCATCCTTCGGCAGCTTCGCGAACGGCCCAACCTTCGGCAGCATGCCCATCAACTGCTCGATCGAGCCCATTTTGCGGATCTGCTGCAACTGGTCGCGGAAATCCTCGAGCGTGAACTCGTTTTCGCGCAGCTTGCGTTCCAGCTCGCGCGCCTTTTTCTCGTCGACGTTTTTCTGCGCCTTTTCGATCAGGCCGAGGACGTCGCCCATCCCGAGGATTCGCCCCACGATGCGGTCGGGAACGAACGGCTCGAGCGCGTCGTATTTCTCGCCCACGCCGACGAACTTCACCGGCGCGCCCGTCACCTTGCGGATCGAAAGCGCCGCGCCGCCGCGCGCGTCTCCGTCCATTTTCGTCAGGATGATGCCGGTGACGCCCAGCCGCTTGTGAAATTCTCCCGCCGAGCGCACCGCGTCCTGCCCGATCATCGCGTCCGCGACGAACAGGATTTCCGCCGGGTTCAGCTCCTTCTTCAACATCGAGAGCTCGTTCATCAGCTCATCGTCGATGTGCAGCCGCCCGGCCGTGTCCACCAGGATCACGTCGCACGCGGAAAGCTTCGCCTCGCGCGTCGCGCCGCGGACGATTTCGAGCGGCTTGTCCGTGCCGGCGCCGGGCCAGATCGGCGTGCCCGTCGCCTTCGCCACCTGCGCCAGTTGTTCGCGCGCCGCCGGACGGTAAACGTCCGTCGAAACCACGATCGGTCGATGCCCGTGCTCCGCGAGCCATTTGCCGAGCTTGCCGGTGGATGTCGTTTTGCCGGAGCCTTGCAGGCCGCAGATGAGCCACACCGACGGCGGCCGCGACCCAAACTGCGGCCGCGCCTCGCGCCCGAGCAGATCAGCCAACTCGTCGCGCACGATCTTGACGACCTGCTGGTCGGGCGAAAGCTGCAAGAGCACTTCGGACCCGAGTGCCTTCTCCCGCACGTGCGCGATGAATTCATCCGCCACGCCGAGGTTGACGTCACCTTCGAGCAGCGCCTCGCGGATTTCGCCCAGCGCCGCGTCCAGGTGCTCTTCGGTGAGCTTCCCCTGCCCGCGCAGGTTCTTGAACGCGCGCTGAAGTTTGTCGGTTAGCGTCTCAAACATGTTCGTGACTCGTGATTAGTGACTGGTGATTCGTGGTTCCGGAGCGTGGCGAATCCGCATCGTCGATTCTAGGCGACGCTCCAAAGCCGGTCAAATTCTGTGCCCGAAAGACCCCCCGTTCCAGTGACGGGTAGCAGGCACCCCGACCCTTTGTTCGCAATGGCTTACGGGAGATTCTACTCGACAGCAGTGACGGGTAGATTCTGGGTGCTTGAGGCTGGAAGCCGGACGCCGGAGGCTCGACGGACCCGAGAGCAGGCTTGTCAGCAGGAGGCAAGGAACGGGGAAGTGGTGGCAGCGCGAACGCGATTGGGTACGTTGCGAGCGAGTCGCCTCGCGCCCCGCCGCCAGCGCTCCCACCGCTTCCGAATTTGTCAGTCCACATCATCGTCGCAATTAGGCTAGCAGTCCGCGCGGACTTTGCAAGCATGAAACCCTGTGGACTCTGCTGAGCCGCGATGCACTGATTCTGGGCACGGGCGAGGACGGGCGCGCGGCGGTCCGACCATCGCGGGCATGCCGTTCTTACGGCCCTGCCAAGGGGCGTGGTACAATCCCGCCCGTGTAGATCGCATTTCTTGGCCTACGTTGCCGGAAAAAGCGCGGCGACATCAGCACAGCGGTTGCTAGCCTATGGGGACAACAAAAGGAACGGCATCGGCGGGCCTTTTCTCGGAATCGGCGCGCCCTAAGACGCGCAACGCAGGCATTTTGCCTTCGCAAGAAATCGAAGAACTGATACGAAACGGCAAGATTCGCTGCAGCGCGGAAATCGCCGCCGACCAGATCCAGCCGGCATCGATCGACCTGCGGCTGGGAACCGTCGCATATCGCGTACAGGCAAGCTTCCTGCCCGGCCGGTCCACAACAATCAGCACCAAAATCCGGGACTTGAAGGAAGCCGAGCTCGATTTGAGCGGCCCGACGGTGCTGGAGACGGAGGCTGTTTACATTATTCCGGTGATCGAGGGCTTGGCCCTGCCGCCGGATATGAGCGCCAGAGCAAACCCAAAGAGCACCACCGGGCGCTTGGACATCTTCACGCGCCTGATGACGGACGGCGGTGAGAAGTTTGACGACGTTCGCGAGGGCTATTCCGGCGATCTGTACCTGGAGGTTTTTTCCCGCACCTTTCCCATTGTCGTCAGGGCCGGTACAAAACTCAATCAGCTTCGGTTCGTGAGGGGCACTTCGGAGTTTGATGACGATACCTTGCAGCGCATGGCGCAGAAGCGCACGCTCGTGTATTACGAGAACGGAAATGCTCCCGCCAAGCCCGTCATTCGCGAGGGGATACGGATATCGATCGACCTCCACGGCGCCGACAAGCAAAGCGTGGTGGCGTACAGGGCCAGGAAAAATTGCCCGCCCGTGGATTTGAGCCGCGTGGGCGCATATGACGCTGCGCAGTATTGGGATCCTACCGCGGCTACGAATCGGCTCGTTTTGAAGCCCGATGATTTTTACCTGCTGGCCTCCAGCGAAAGAATCGGCGTGCCCGCGAACTGCGCGGCTGAAATGGAGCAATATGACCCTTCTATCGGTGAATTCAGCGTCCACTACGCCGGCTTTTTTGACCCGGGCTTCGGTTTCGGAACTTCCGGCGAAATCAAGGGCACCAAGGCCGTCCTCGAGGTGAGAGCGCATGAGGTGCCTGTCCTGTTGGAAGACGAACAAACGGTGGGACGCATCAAATACCACAAAATGGCGGACATTCCCGCCAAGCTTTACGGGCAAGCCATCGGTTCTTCCTACCAGCAGCAGGGGTTGGCGCTGAGCAAGCAGTTCAGGATCAATCCTGCAAGTACGGGTTTGGCGGCGACGAAAACCTGAGTGGGTGTCCACCCCTCCTAATAATCTAGTTCCAGCAGGTCAGAAATAGTCCATTTCACGTACGAATCCGCGATCAATCCAGAAAAATCGGGAGGCAGAGCGGCGGCTCGACGTGGAAGTCGAGGCGGGAGATTTCCGCGAGCGCGCGATGCAGGACGGCGCTGTCGCAGGGCTCGAGCGTCATCACGAACGACAGCGCGGAATGCGGGAAGCCCGGCTTTTGGAGCAGCGCGTCGATGCTGATTTGATACTTCGCAAGGATCGTGGCGAGCGCGGCGACGATGCCGGGACGGTCGCGCACGACGAAGCGCAGATAGTGCGGCACGGTGAAATCGCCGCTGACCGACTCCGGGGTTTCGCCAGCGCCCGGGAAAAGTTCGGGAGGCGCGCCGGTGCTGCGCGCGATCGCGTAGAGGTCCGAGATCACGGCGACCGCCGTGGGATCGCCGCCCGCGCCGTAGCCGGAGAAAATCACCCGCCCGCCGAATTCGCCCGTGACCGTGACGATGTTCTGGCTGCCCTGCGCGTGGGCCATCAGCGAAGCGGAGGGAATCAGCGCGGGCTGGACGGCGGCGGAAAGGCGCGCGCCCTGCGGCGTGTCCTTCTGCGCGAGAGAAATCTGGCGGATCGCGCAATCGAGGTCGCGCGCGTACACGAAGTCCACGGATTCGATCGTCGAGATCGTGCGTGCCAGAATCTGCTCGCTGCGCACGCGGAGGCGCAGGCCCGCCTGCGTGAGGATGACGAGCTTGGCGCGCGCGTCGATGCCGTCCACGTCGGCGCTGGGATCGGCTTCGGCGTAGCCGAGGTCCTGCGCCTCCTTCAGCGCCTCCCGGAAGCTCGCGCCGGTGGCTTCCATTTTCGTGAGGATGTAGTTGCACGTGCCGTTCAGAATCCCGGCGATCTTGTAGAGGCGGTCGCCCGCGAGCCCTTCCTGAATGCCGATGATGGCCGGGATGCCTCCGGCGACGGACGCGCCGAACTCGATGCGCTTGCCCATTTTTCGCGCGAGGTCCACCAGCTCGGGGCCGGACTCGCAGATGAGCAGCTTGTTGGCGGTGACGACCGACTTGCCCGCGCGCAGCGCCTTGCGGACCCAATCGCCAGCGGGCTCGAGGCCGCCGACAAGCTCGAGAACGACGTCGACGTCGGAGCCGAGCACGTCGTCGGGGTTCGACGTCCAGCGAATCTGCGCCGGCAGGCCCGCGATCTTTTTCTTTTCGATGTTGCGATTGCAGATGTGAGTGAGCTGTAGCGGGCCGCTCGCGTCCTGGCAGAGGATTTTCGCGACGGAGCGCCCCACGGTGCCGAAGCCGATCAGCCCGATTTTCAGCTTCTTTCCGGCGCCCCGAGCTTTCTTCGCAGCCTTGGTTGTGGACGAACGCGATTGGGCCAACGATCGGTCACCTCATCTCAGGTTGAGTCGCTTCCGCGCTGCCGTGGGAATCCGGCAGGCATGGAGGGACGCCCAGCCACACATCGTACCAAAGGCGGGAAGATTTTCAGACGGCTATCGTGTGCCTTTTCGGGTTCTACTCGGCGCTGAATTGCACGGAGCGCATCGGCGTTCTTGTGCCGTCGACGTCGACGGCCTGCATATCCAGGCGATAGACTCCCGGCGGGAACTGGTCCACGGGAACTCGGAGCCCCAAGGGGACCACGGGATTCCCTTTTTCAACGAATTTGCCGACGTCGAGGCCTCCTGTCGAAAAAACCGTCTGGCCGGTTTTCGTGTCCACCACCTGGTAGACCACTTGAAGGCCCGCGGGATTCGGGCTTGCGAGATCAGGATCGTAAACCTGTGCATAGAGGGCAACGCTGTCGGACTTCTTGAAATGGTTGCTGCCGGAGGGCACGATCTCCATCCCCTGGGTGACCAGCGGCGTGCGGTCGGCCAGCAGTTCGGCTTCAACCGATCCGCCGATTCCGCCGAGAGGCTGGATCTGATTGCTGAGAGCGACGCCGCTCAGACTGAAGGTCTTGCCGTCGTAGGGATCGATGGCGAGCGGGGTTTCGTATTTTCCGAAGTCCTGGCCGCCCGCTGAGAGGACGACGTCGAGGCGATACTTTCCCGGGGCGATCGGGAACTGATTGTCGTAACGCATCGGATTCTTCAGGAACTGCTTCAGCTCGTCTTTCTCGAAGTCGAGCGTAACGATATCGCTGAAGCGCGCCCCGACCGAGCCGTCCGGGCGGTAGGCGATGCCGAGAACGTTTACATCCGAATGGTATTTGCCCTTTTCCTTGGAGAACTGCACCGATGCGGAGGGGATCTCCATCGTGACGTTCACGCGCGCTTCGTTGGGCGACGTGTAGAAAAACGGCGCTTCGAGCGAGCCGCCCATGCCTCCGGCGACCGAGCCCGTGGCATGCGCTTCGAGATCCTTCTCGATCGGCTTGCCGGCCAGCACGTCCACGGGTTTCGAGGTGCAATATCCGGTTCGGGCGCGAACGTTCAAGCCGCCACGGTTGGCCTTCACGCGAAGCGTGTGGCAGGAGCCGTCGGGTGAATCCACCGGCGAATAGCCGAGGAAGTAGTATTCGTCCTGCTCGTGGGCGATCTTCATAAGACCGCCGAGCAGGTCGTTCGTGTTCAGGATCGGGAAGCCGCCTGTTCCGTCGGCGAGCGCGTACATCACCGATTGGCTCGAGGTGCCCGTGTCCGGGAGCGTCGGCAGGATCATTTGCGGAGTCGTGTTCCCAAAAGGATTTGTCCCGTACCCGTAAGGGTTCATTGGATTGTAGCCACCCCCGCCCGCGACTGGCGCAGGCCCACCCGTCGTTCCGCCCGTGCCTCTGCCGCCGCCGGGGGAACCGCCGCCCGGCGCTCCTCCTCCGCCTCCTCCTCCCGAGCGGCCACCACCTCCACCACCAACCCCGCCACCGCCGCTCCCACCACCGTGCTGTGGATACGCTGTGAGGACGAGACGCGGTTGCGCATTCGGCGGGCCGGTCCGATCGCGCAGGGCGGCGAGAACGCGCGCTGCCGCGCCGCCATCTGGGTGAAGCTGCGTGCCGGACGGCATGGGTGCAATCAGACCGCGAACGTCCAGCGGATAGATTGCGACGTTCGCTCTGTTGCATGCGGAAACGGTGGCGGCCAGTTCGGCCTGCGCTTCCGGAGTCAGGGGGAAACCCTCAGTGAACAGGACGACGCTCTTGCGGCCTGGAACTTCGGCAAGGTCCTTGGCCAATGTCCTGATGCTGAGCAGAAGTGTGTACGTACTGAAATCGTTGCCCGTGTTGAAGAGAGTTGGCAGCGAAGACGCGGTCACCCCGTTCGAAGGATTCGGATCGTTGGGCGAGACGGCGGAGGGTTTTGCGAGTGCCGCCGCGCGCTTGAGGCGGTCCGCGTCGGCGGTGAAGTTCTGGATGATCCGCAGGGTACCGGTGAAATCCACAATGGCCATCACGCGGTCGGGGCCGGCGTTCGCATCGATGAATTTCACCGCCGCCTGACGAGCCTGCGCCTGATCGCCGATGCCCATGGTCGAGTCGTCAAAGAACAGCACCATGTAGTGACGCTCGGACGCCCCGGACGGGCCGGCCGTCGAGCCGAACGAAAAATTGACGATCTGCTGTTCTTTGTCGTTGTCGTAGACTCGGAAGTCAGCGGGCGCGAGATCGTGGACGTAGTTCCCCTTCTTGTCCGTGACGATCACATCCACGCGCACCACGCGCGACTCCGCGCGGATCACCGGAGGGGTGTTGCCGGAAGCCTGCTCGGGGGTGGGGGGCGGCGGAGACTGCTGCCCGCGCGCGGGCCGCGCGACAACACCGGCGGCCGCAAGGAACAGCAGACTCGCCGCAGCGATTCGTTGTCTAAGGGGCCTGATTGTCATCACGCACCTCTCTGAGCGGCCTTAGTACGGGATCTCGACCGCGCCATTCTCCGCCGAGACGAGCGCCGCCTTCGAGTCGCGGACGACCAGGCGCACCACGTAGTCGCCGGGCTTCACATCGAAGCTCGTCTTCACGGTCACTCCGGTGTGGGCCAGCCTTTCGAGCGTGGCGTCGAGAAGCTTCATTTCAACGACCTTTTGCGTTCCCGTAATGAAATTGCCGTTGCGGTCGAAGAGCGCCGCGACGATGGTCAAGTCATTCTGGTTGCGGCCGTCCACCTTATCGAAGTGCACGTGGGCAAGGTCCACGTGTGCCAGGACCGCGAGCTTTGCGTCGGTGGCGTCCGTCTTGTAGTACTGCGTCTGGAGCCCCACCGGGAGGCCGTGCTGCTCCTCCTGCGAAAAGAGGGCGTCCTGAATGTCCCGCGCCGCCGCTTCTTGAGGCGTCTCGCCGTGCTGCGGCGCGTAAAAGCCTTTGCGCGCCTGAATCGTCAGCTTGCCTTTGCCCGGCACCGCGACCCGCACCGAGTGAAAATGGCCGTCGGCCTTGAAATTCTGCGGTACGAAAGCCAAGAGGTAGGACGTTTCCGGCGCGGAGACAATTTCGCGAAGCCCCTCGCCGAGGTCGTTATTGTCGTGAAAAGCGAATCCACCCGTGTCCACGGCGAGGTCCAGCAGCACCTGCAACTGAGCGGACTCACCCTCCAGGTGCAGATTGGTGCGAAAGCCCGCTGTCACAGGGTTTGCGTCAACGGTGGGCTGGCTGATATCGCCGAGGCCGGGGGTATAGAGCCCGCGCGCGTCGAGCGTATTGATGAATACGCTCGAGCGAATCGCGCGATCGACAATCTCCGAAAACTCCGACTGGCGGTTCGGGTATATGAATCCCGACGAGATGAACACGATCGTTCTCTGCCCCGGCAGGACGGACATCCGCTGGACGATTTCCCGAAGCCGGCGAAGCGAGTATCCCGTCTGTTCGTCACCCAACTCTTCCAGGCGGACTGCCGTGGACGCCACAAGCGCGTCCGCCTGTAGGAGCAGACTGGCTTGCTGCGAGGCGGTGAGCGGCAGGGGACTGTTGTTCACGTTGGGCATGCAGGCCAGGGCGTCCTCGGTGGCGACCTGGATCGTCTGCGAGTCCTTCTTGTTCTGTATCTGCTCTGCCTCGTAGTAGTCCATGGGCGGACAGTCAGACTGCGCGCTCGGATCGCCGGCAGTGACCGCTCGAGGCTGCAACTGGGCGAGGATGGAGTGCAGTTTCGCGCGATCGTCCGTGAAGTCCGACTGGGTCTGGCTGGACACCGTGAACACAGCCACGCGATCGATCGGCGTGAGCGAGGAGTCGATGTACCGGCCGGCGGCGTTTCGGGCCTGCATCAAGTCTTGGATGGTGAGGCGCGGGTCGTCGAACACCAGTCCCACGAAGCGCGAAGGAGTCACAAAAGGCGCGGGCGATCCGTTGAGATTGGCCGAGGCGGAATCCGGCCCGGCCGCCCGGTTGGAAAGCGAAGCCAACGCCTCGACGGTGAAGTTCGAAATGATCTGGGCCTTGCCGTCCTCGAACAACTGAAAATCCTCGCGGCGCAGGTTGCCGACAGCCTTGCCTTCCGCGTCGCGCACGATCACTCGAACGGGAACCAGGTTGACGCGCGACTCTAGGGGAACTGGATTCTCGTGTGTGCTCATTTCGGGCGCGTTGGCAGGGGCTGGCTGCTGGCCGGGGGCGGGCTCCGGAGGTGGTTGGGATGTGCCTTCTTGAGAGGACTGAGCGTGGGTGGGGACGATTCGGCCCGCACCGGCGCAAACCAAAAGAATGCCGCCCAGGATTGCTGCCGACCTTCGCAGATGGCTTGCCGCCCGCGCGTTCATTTGTGACTCCAGAGGAGCCGAAATCTCAGGGTACCGGACGGTCGTGGCTCGGGGCTTGGGGGAGTTTACACCCAACCCATAGCCCGAAACTAAACGAGTTTTGGCCCCCGACCCACGCGGCGCCGGCGCAAAAGCTGCCCGGGTGCCCGGGCGAATCACCCCGCTTTTCTCCTTGACCTGTGACATCCTTGGCGCTACCGTCGCGCGAAAATTGGGCCCGTGGCGAGGACTCTGCGGCCCCTTAGAAAGCTAGGCAACCGTCGCTCATCCTTCTCGCGCAAAGGAGCTCACATGGAACGTCCCACTGGCGTAACGATCCTTGCGATTCTGGCTTTTGTCGGAGCGGGTCTGCTGGTTCTGGCGGCCCTCGGATTCCTCCTGGTGGGCGGAGTCATGCTTTCGCGCATGGCCGCCATGCCTATGGGCATGATGGGTGGAATCGGCGTCGCGTTTGTCGCGGTATTCTGCTTGGTTTTCGCCGTCCTTTACGTCGTGATTGGTGCTGGCTTGTGGAAACTACAGAACTGGGCTCGCATACTGGCCATCGTCCTGGCCGCGCTCGCAGTGCTTTTCCAGGCCCTGGGCGTACTCGGCGCGCTCGCGCACTTCCATCCGTTCTTGTTTATCTGGCGAGCCATTTTCCTTGCGATCGACGTGTGGATTATCGTCTACCTCCTCAAGCCGAACGTGAAGCAGGCATTCGGCGCAACCGGTTTATGAGTTCTCTCCGCGGCGGATGCTCCTGGCAGCCTGTGGCCGAAGGTGTTCTGATTTCCGGCTGTGGCACCTGTACGCGAAAATCAATCGGACGTGGGCCGATGGGGCGGGGGCACACATCCATACCTTCACCTTCATACCTTGGCTGACACGGAAGACTCATGAAACATACTGAATTGGTGATCGTGCGCGACTATCTGAACAAGCCCGAAGCGGAAATGGCTCAGGGCGCGCTGCAAGCCGCGGGCGTCCGGTCGATGATTCGCGCCGACGACGCGGGCGGCAACGAACCCAACCTGTGGATGGGCGGCGTCAAACTCCTCGTCCGGGCCGAAGACGCCGCGCGAGCCGCCGAAGTCCTCGGCCGCGCAAAGTAAGTGCAGGCTTTCCCAGATGCGACGTAGTGTCCCAATTTGAAGATTCGTCGGGGCACGGCTTTTTACCCTGAACAGCGCGAAGGGCAGCCGTGCCGTATTGTCATGCCACGCGTGGCCGCGCTTTTTGGTGAGGGCCTCCCGAGACAAAAGTCTTCTTTCGGTATATCATTCCATTTCGTGAGCCTTCGTGTTGGGTGGCATGAAGGTCAATTGGACATCAAAACCGGGGTGAGCCATGAAATCAAGTTGCATGAACAGGTGCATGTGGTTGGCGGCTGGTGTGATGTCAGCATGTCTATCTCTTCCTGCGGTGTCGAGTGCACAAGGCACTACCAGTGCCCCTCTAAGCAATCAGTTGTCGACAGCAGACGCGGATCAAGCGAACGTGCGGCTCAACGAGATGAACCTGCGCCAGAATTTGGGTGATCCGAAAGAAATGTCGGCGTATCAGGCATTTCACAAAGTTACGGAGCAGGACGCGGATAAGAAGATCAAGCTCGGCAACTCTTTCCTGGCCAAATACCCGTCGGACCACTACAGCGAAGCGGTGTACGAAGAACTGACTCAGACGTACTACGACAATAAGGATCTGGCGAGCTTCTACACATATTCGGACAAGGGGCTCTCGCTTTTCCCCGACGACGTGCACTTGCTGGCGCTCAGCGGCTGGGTGATTCCGCGCGCATTTACTCCCGACGAGCCGGACGCAGACAAAAAGCTCGACAAGGCGGAATCGGAGGAGAGGCACGCCCTCGATGTGATCGGCAAGATGGAGAAACCGGCGACCTTCACCGACGAGCAATTCGCCCAGTTCAAGACGGGTGAATCAGCGGTGGCCCACAGCGGACTTGGCCTCGTCTACTTTCGCCGCGAGCGATACGACGAATCCGCGAAGGAACTCCAGATGGCCATCCCGGGTGAAGCAAATCCGGATCCGACCGATCTCTTCATCCTGGGCGGCGATTTCGAGAACTTGAGCCGGTTCAAAGAGGCGGCGGACGCCTTCAATCGCTGCGCGCAGATCGCCGGCGGCATGCAGGACAGGTGCAAGCAGTATGCGAGCGACGCTACGAAACGGGCCGCCGCGGCGAAGTAGAAATTGTCGTCGGATTGTTTTCGAGCACGCCGTTGCGCGCTCCGCGCTTCGACTCCTCAAGCGGTTTCTGAACGCGGCCCCACAAAGTAAGTACAAGCTCTCCCGGCAACGGGCCTTCCTTGACCGTGCTGCGGCAGCAGCCACTTGATGCAGCGGCTGCGTGATGGCGGTCACGTCATAGCGTGACAGCGGTCACTGACTTTCGAATGCGCCCAGTCGTAAGGAAGTAGCCGAAGAAGAACAGACCTTGCCAGGGGAATGAGCTGCCGAGGCTGCCGGCAAAGAAAAAGGCACGGCCCGGGGGCTCTGCCTCAAACCGAGGTTCGACCTTGGCAGACTGGAGTCCTTCTTACACGGCAGCGGCGAGGCCTGAAGTCCACGTGAAGCGCCAGTGGTCTCGACGCACCGGCCATCGGGCCGGAAGATGCTTCGGTTTTGCCGCTGCCTCCGAAACGTAACAGGCGGTCGCCTCTGGGGTGGGGCGAGCAAGGAGGGGTTATGATTCGCCGCCTGAAAGCCGCAGCCCAGGCTTGGAGATACCACGGCCTGATACTGGTTACATGCCCCGAGACTCGGAAGCCCGCTGCGGTGCGGGTCGCAACCTTCTGTGCCGTCCTCAGCGAGTTCCTCAATAAGGGCCAGATCAGATTGAGTGCGTGCTCGCGGTGGCCGGAACGAAGCGACTGCCACCAGGATTGCGTGTGCCAGATTGAACCAGACCCCAGGGATCATCGGGTTTGGAACATGGCCTTCGAGTGGTTTACGGGGCAAAAGTGCGTCTATTGCCGCAAGCCCATCGATCCGTTGAGCCATCTCGATCACGCGCCAGCTCTGATGAGGATTCCGGACTGCAAGACCGTGGAATGGAAGGACCTGCCGGCTGAGCAACTACCGGCAGCTTTTTCCGAATGCGTGCCGGTTTGCTGGAATTGCCACATGACCGAAACGTTCTTGCGGAAGTTTCCCGGAAGAGCGGTCGTGAGGCCGTGGCGGCACTAGAAAACGCAGTGGCGAGTGACCTTTTTTGAGAGGGTAAGGAGGCTGGTCACCCGCTCAGGTGACTTGATGCATTGACGAAATGTTTCGAGGGACTATGCTTCATTTGTCTTGAAACGGGTATTCCTGTTCGGTCTTGAATTCCGGGAAGCGCATTCTTACGAGGAAACACGCCATGATGAAGACGAGATTTGTGGTTGTAGCTTTGATGTCGCTCTCTCTTGTTCCACCCGTGTTCGGCAAAACCTATAAGAGTACTTATCCCGTTTCTTGCAGCGAGGTGTGGGTAGGGGTCAAAGACACCCTTAGCAATCCGGAGAACTATACCGTCGTGGAGAGCGACGATACCAACATGACCGCTTCCTACCAGGTGAAGCACTCTGTTCATGTCACCATTACTGGAGCGGTCCTCCAGCGAAAGAACCGCGTTACCTTGGTATCGAAGGGGCCGGCGTGTGAGATGCAAGTCGTGTCCAACTATAGCGGATTTGAGCACAACGACCGGGATGACTTCAAGACGCGCGTGGACGACTCTTTGGCCAAGCTGAAGGCGGCGAAGCCTTCTGAGCCGGCTAAACCAGCGGACGCCCCCAAGTGATTTTGGCAGCACCCCGCGCATCACGCCGCAGTGGCGCGCTCATCGCTCAAGTTCGGCAGCGGTATTGCATGTGCTCCGAATCCACTCCGAGACGGTTTGTTTGTTCTTTTTGGCCGCGCGCTCAATGGCCCGCAGTTCGTCGGGCGTGACTCGAATACGCAGCGTCCCGATCTTGGCGTGTCCCTTTGGCAGCGGCGGCCTGCCAGCCTTCCCATGCTTCCGCGCACTCATGCGCTGATAACCGCCACTTTCTTTTCCATCGGTAGGACGTTTGCCATCCGCGTTCTCCCTATGTCAGTTACTGTACCCCGATAATTAGGACTTGTCAATGTATATTTCTGTGGTACAGTAAAGAGCATATGGACGCCGAACGTATTCAACCGGTAAATGAAAACAAGGACGCCACCGGCGATGCTCAGAAGTCCGACCGCAAGCCCCCAGTCGCGGTGGTTGGGTGTAGGTAACGTAGATACCAAAGAAAACGCCCACGCTTCCGAAACAAATAAGAACAAGAGGAAACGCAAACCACTGTCCTGCTTTGAGATTTGGACCATTGGCTTGGCGGGTATCGGAATCCTTGTGGCTGCCGGTACTGGCCTTGCTATCTTCTGGCAGGCCCGAATAAGCGCTTGGACGCTGGGGGAAATCAAGAAAGGTGGGACCGATACGCACGATTTGGCTGTGGCAGCCAAGACTCAATCTGACAAGATGTCCAATATGGCCGATGCCGCCGACAAAATAAGGCAGGCCGCTCAGGATCTGGTTATTCAAGACCAGAGGATTGCTGATAACGCCAAGGAATCCCTTGACGCCAGCAACAAACAAAACAAAGCTGCCTTGAATGCTACGATTGCGGATTTCCAAAGGGATCAGAGAGCTTGGGTGGGCCTCGGACAGTACAACATCCAGTCTTTTGACAAACAGAACCCTTTCAAGCTTGTAATCCCATTCGTGAACAGCGGGAAAAGTCCGGCCATATCGACCGAAGAAGCAGTGAGTTATGCAATCATCGACCATCCCCTGACCGGCCCCCCAGCCGATTCCGCTTACTATTTTCAAAAGACTAGTGCAGTCGCTCCCCAAGGAAGCTATGGTCTCACTATCACGAACACTGCAGTGCCAGCGGCTTACGATGACATTACGAGTGGGGTTGTGTTTCTCTATTTCTTCGGGGAATTTCGGTATCACGACGTATATGACGCTAAGACCGCGCACACAACTAGTTTTTGCCTGTACTACGATAAGGGATTGAAAGCGATGGCTTTCTGCGCGAGCGGGAATGACATGAATTAATAGCAGCAATACCCAAATTAGGCCACTACCGGCGACGGGCCTTCCTTGACCGCCCTGCTCGCGTCGCATACACTAGGCAATTCGCTTGAGGCCGCGAAGCGCCTCCGATGAGCGCAGTCCGCCGCTGACAAAGGCCAACCACAAGAGGAGCCGGCAAAGGAGAAAGATCAGTGCCGAAACGCACGTTTCAGCCCCATGTACGCGCCCGCCACAAGAAGCACGGCTTCCGGGCGCGAATGAAGAGCCAGGGTGGACGCAAAGTACTCGCGCAACGCCGGAAGAAAGGACGCCACAGTCTCACGCGCGTCTGATGCGCCGCGGCTCGATTTGCCCCGCGCCTGCCGACTGGTGCGCCGCGCCGAATACGACGCGGTGTATCGCGACGGCCGGCGCCGCACCAGCCGCGAGTTCACGGTTTTTCTTCGCCCCAATGGCCTCGATCTCAGCCGGTTCGGCTGGAGCATCAAGAAGGCGCTGGGCGGCGCTGTCCGGCGCAACCGCATCCGGCGCCGGCTCCGCGAAACGCTGAGATTGCACCGACAGGAGATCGCCCCGGGATGGGACATCGTGATTCATCCGCGCAGCTCGGTTGCCACGGCGGAGTTTTCGGCGCTGGCGGCGGAGCTGCTGGCGCTGCTGCCCCGAACGGAACGATCGCGTCGTCCGTGAAATCGTCCGGCGCCTGGCTGCTGCTTCTGCTCGTGCGGCTTTACATGGTGCTGCTCTCGCCGTTTTTCGGCGGGGCGTGCAAGTTTTATCCCTCCTGCTCGAATTACGCCTACGAAGCGATCGCGCGCCACGGCGCCGGCCGCGGCGTGGTACTCGCGCTGAAGCGCCTCCTGCGCTGCCGCCCCTTCACGAAGGGCGGATTCGATCCCGTTCCCGACGGCATCGCAGGCGTTCCTGAAGGCGCGAGATCCCCGGTTCAGAGGGCGGAACTGTCCGCCGAGGGTTCGCCCTCGGAAGCCTGTATCACCGCACGAACGCTTCTGCCACACCGCACGACGGAGCGGGCGCAGTGAAAGAGATGTCGGATCAGGTCCGCGGAATTGTCTTCGTCGTGCTGGTTATCGCGATCACCTTTGTCTGGCTGCATTTTTACCAGCCGCCTGCGCCGCAGCAGAAGCCGGGCCCAGCCGCCACGCAGACGGCGCCCGCGCAAACCGGCGGCTCCGCGCCGGCCTCCAGAGCGGAACAGGCCGCAAGCGCTGCGCCGGCCCGCCCGGTGGTGATTCCCACGATTCAGGCGTCGGCGGAAAAAAGCTTCGAGGTGGATAGCGGGCTGTATCACGTCGAGCTTTCGAACCGTGGCGCTGTGGTTCGAAGCTGGAAGCTGAAAAAGTACGGAGACGACCAGAGAACGCCGCAGCCGCTCGACCTCGTAAACCCCATCGCGGCGCCGGATCTTGGTTGGCCCTTCTCGCTCGTGCTTTCCGACAAGCAATTGGAAGCGCAGGCGAATTCCGCGCTCTATGAGGTGTCCACGGCGTTCCTCGTAGCTGTAGCTCATCAGGCGGGCACTCCGCTTCAAATGCCTCCTCGCGATGCGACTCACTTCGATGCTCCCGTGAGCGTGATATTCCACTGGAGCGACGGCCATCTCGACGTCACGAAGACGCTGAAGTTCGCGCAGGACTATCAGATGTCCGTCGAGGCTTCCGTAACTCTCGACGGCAAGCCCCTGCCGGCCGCGCTCGCGTGGCGCGGGGGATTCGGCGACAGGGCCGTCTACAAGGCGTCGCAGTTGGTGAACGTCCTCTACAAGCAGAACGGCAAGCTGAGTCTGCTGCAATACAAGAAGCTCGGCGTTTCCGGAAACCAGAGCGAGCCGCTCCAGCAGCCCGGCACGGTGGAATTCGCGGGCATCGAGGACCAGTTCTTTACCGCCACGTTCATTCCCGATGGAACGGATCTTTCAATCTGGCATTGGACGCAGTACCACGGCAGCGATCCGGAAGCGGAGATGGCCGCCGGAACGGCGAACGCGGAGCCGCTGCGCATGCGCGTGTATGTGGGGCCGAAGGACATCGCGCTGCTGAGCAAGGTGCAGCCGTCGCTCGAGGAACTCGTCAATTTCGGCTGGACCGGGATCATCGCCAAGCCGCTGCTTTTCGCTCTCCAGTGGATGCACAAATACGTTCCGAACTACGGCTGGGCCATCGTCGTTTTCACGCTGGCGCTTACGATGGCGCTGCTCCCGATTCGCATCTGGACGTTCCACTCGGCGCGGAAGATGCAAGCGGTGGCGCCCGAGATCAAGTCGATTCAGGACCGCTACAAGAAGTATTCGATGAAGGACCCGCGGAAGCGGAAGATGAACGAAGAGGTCATGGCCGTTTACAATCGGGAAGGCATCAACCCGATCGGGAGCTGCCTGCCGATGCTGGTTCAGCTTCCGTTCCTCTGGGGCTTCTACCGGATGCTGATGGGCACGATCGAGCTTCGCCATGCCCCGTGGATCTGGTGGATTCACGACCTCTCGGCGAAAGACCCGTATTACATTCTCCCGATTCTGATGGTCGTCACGTCTTATTTCATGACGAAGATGACGCCGACGCCCGCGACGGTCGATCCCGCGCAGCAGAAAATGATGGCGCTGATGCCGGTCATGCTCGGGTTCATTTTCATCAATCTTTCGAGCGGCTTGAATCTCTACTACTTCACAAGCAACTTGATCGGCGTGGCGCAACAGTGGTATCTCAATCGCTCGCAACCGCCCCCTTCGCGGAGCAAGTTCAAGAAGAAGAAAGAAGAATGAGCGACGAACGAGCGCCGGCCGCGCCAAGGCGGCCCACGAACCCTCCGCGCAGGGAACATCCGCTGCCGCCGGGCGATCTGCGTCTGGACCGCGCGCGCGCGGAGGCGGAACTGAAGCGTTTCGCCGATCTCGTGGTGCGCGAAATGGGCCTCGCGGTCGAGTACGAGATCGTTTCAACGGACGGCGGGCCGGAGGGAGAATCGGTGGTCGTTGCGTTCCGGGGCGCCGATCAGGAACTGCTGCTTGAACGCAACGCGGAGCTGTTGCTCGCGATCGAGCATCTCGCGCATCGCTGGTTGCGGCTCGACCCGCGGCTGCACGACCGCGTGCGATTCGATTGCGGCGACTACCGCGCAACGCGCCTCGAGGAATTGAAACTTTCGGCGCGCGTTGCCGCGCAGCGCGTGCGCGAGACCGGCCAGGAATTCCGCTTCAATCCGATGTCGTCGCGCGAGCGGCGCATCGTCCATCTCGAACTCAACGGCGCGCCCGGAGTGCGCACCGCCAGCGAAGGCTCGGGCGATCGCCGCCAGTTGGTCATCTACCCGGTTGGCGGCAACAAGCAGCGCATATAGGCGCAAATCTGGTCGCTAAACCCTGCTTTTGGCGTCATGGACCATGCTGCCGTTGCCGCAGAAAATGCATGGGGCGATATGCAGTGTTGAACCGCCCGCCCATGTTCCGTTATCCAGCCTGGGCGCAGGTCAAATTTCGATCGTGTAGCCCTGCTTGCCGACGTTGAAGCACTGCGTCGCGCCGAGGCGGTCGGGGAGTCCCGCTGTTTCGTGGATGTGGCCGCAGAAAAGATAGACAGGCTGCGCGCGATCGACCCATTCGCGCAGGGCGGGGCTGCCGGCGTGTTTGCCCGGGGCGTATTCGTCGAGCTTCGTGTTGAGCGGCGGAAAGTGCACCACGAGATAGAGCGGCCGGATTCCGTCGAACGCCGCGAGCGCCTTCGCGATTTCCTCCTCCGAGTATTCGCCCGGAGTATTGAACGGCGTGATGTTGCTGTAGCCCAGGCCCGCCCACTGAGTGGTGCTTTTCGATGATTCGAGCGGACGCACTTGCCGGTGAAAATCCACGAAGCCGAAGCGTTTGCACATCGCTCGCGCGGCGTCGTGGGTTTCGTGGTTTCCCGGAAGCACCCAGAGCCGCTCGCCGAGCGGTTTGAGCGCCTCGCCGCAGCGTTCAAGTCCTTTGCCGAAGGTCGCGAGATCGCCGGCGGCGATGTAGAGGTCGGCCGGCTGCGCGACGATACGATCGAGAGCGCGAAGGTCGCCGTGAATGTCGCTGAAGATCAGGATCTTCACGGCGAGGTCTGCTTCTGTGCGGGGTGCGGCGGCAGGGGCGGCTGGGGCACCAACTGCCTCATGCGGCGCTGGAGCATACCGTTCGTCAGCCAGCCCTCCTCGAGGACGTTACCGGCATCGTCGAACACAACCTGGTAGGTAAAAGGTTGCGGGCCGCGGCGGCGGCCGTCTGAAAACCGGTTTTCGCCCAGTTCAACCACGTGGTGGCCGTTCTCGACGAAGCTCTGAATCGACGGAAAGCGCGCGAATTGCCAGTAGAGCTTCACGCTCGACATCTGAAAGGCGCGGGCGATGTACGGGTCGGGCGGAGAATCGGGAGTGAAGTGGAAGGGGGACAAATTCGGCGCTCGCAGATCGAATTGGCTTTGGTAGAGCCCGTCGGGCGAGCGGATCGCATCGCCCCAATCGAGCAGGGAAGGCGGAATCGGCAGGGCGCCCATGCGATTCACGACGATCTGATGTTGATCGGCGAACGCCCTGACCCGAAGCATCGCGGCATGGTGCGCGATCGAGGAGACGAGAAGATACGCGACCGTCGCCACGGTTCCGGCCTGGCACCACGCTGCGCGAGACACGCCAAATCCCCAGCGGTTCCTGGCCGGCGCGAAAAACAGGACGGCGAGCACGACGCTCGCCAGCCCGGCGATCCAGAGATGGAACGGATACCCGGCGGCGCGCGTCAGCAGCCACACTACGAGCGAGCCAAGAGTGAACGCGATCCACATGCGCACGGCGCGGCGGCGGCTCTTCGCCAGGTCGCTGTAAATCCAGGCGATCACTTGCGGCACGAGCACGAACGAAGTGAACGTGAAGTCGATGATGAAGAGCAGGTCCCACGCCACGCGCTCGTTCGAAAGCGGATACCACATGCGGGTCCCGAAGGAAGTCATGCCGTCGAGAACGATGTGGCTCGCGATGCCGACGCCGTAGATCACGGTGAGCAGGGCCCAGTGTGGCGCTTCGAGGCCGCGAAACCACGCGAGACGCCGTTGCAGGAAACCGAGAACGGGCCGCGTCAGCAGGGCGAGAAGCAGGGCGAAAAACGGCAGCGCCACGAACGAGTGCGTGATCGAGCGGTGATACTTCACGATTGCCAACTGATCGTGCCGTGCGAATTCAGCCCAGCCTTCGTAGAAGACATCGATATCGGGGAAAATTGCGCCGAGCGTCGCGGCGAATATCGCGACTCGTTCCTGGCGCTTGTAGAAAAATCCCTTGCCGAGGAGCGCGCCCGTAATTCCGTGCGTTACCGGGTCC
>Ga0181521_10000609_pt1 | contig 44244 bp, 39 predicted proteins | sample PEATcosm2014_Bin_32_FD_119764 | JGI IMG/M metagenome (GOLD analysis project Ga0181521, IMG submission 119764) | Peatland microbial communities from MTU Mesocosm Facility, Houghton, MI, USA - PEATcosm2014_Bin02_60_metaG | ecosystem: Environmental > Terrestrial > Soil > Wetlands > Peat | place...
AACTATTTCGGCATCGTCGTCGCCAGTCTCGGTGTGCTGTTCTTCGTGCCGCAGATCCTCAAGTCGTTCGGCCCGATCAGCAACATGACGGTCGGCTGGCTGACCATGATTCCCTACATCACCGGCGGCATCGGCCTGGTGGTCTGGGGCCGTATCTCCGACCGCATGAGTGAGCGGCGCTGGAACCTGCTCGGCGCCTGCGTGGTGTCCACCATCGGGCTGATCATCGCCGGCATGACCATGGGCACGTGGTGGGCGATGGTCGGGCTGTGCATCGCCACCTTCGGGTTCTACGGCTCGAAGGGGCCGTTCTGGTCGATGCCGCCGATGTTGATGACCGGTACCGCCGCGGCGGCCTCCATCGCGTGGATCAATTCGATCGGCAACCTCGGTGGCTTCTTCGGGCCGTGGTATGTCGGCGCGGTGAAGGACGCGACCGGCAGCTATGCCGGCGGGCTGTATGGACTGGCCTTCCTGTGCCTGATCTCCTCGGTCGTCTGCGCGTTGTGGCTGCACATCCCCAACGCCGTAACGGGCCAGGTACAGGCGGTCGGTTCGCAGGCGGACTAGCGGATCAACAACGCACCGGCGGCCCCGTGCCCTGTATGGACATGGCGCTATCGGCGTGCTGAACCCGGGCTTCCGTTCGGGAGAAGCCACGGCATGAGCCTGCATTGCGACCTGATCATCCGCGACGCCGCGGTGTTCGACGGCACCGGAGCGCCGCGCTTCACCGCCGATGTCGGCGTAACCGGCGATCGCATTACCGCGATCGGCGATCTGGGCGGCGCCAGTGCCGACCGCGAGATAATCGCCACCGGCCAGGCGCTCGCCCCGGGCTTCATCGATGCGCACACGCATGACGACCGCGCCGTGCTGTGCGGGCCGGCGTGCATGCTGTGCAAGATGTCGCAGGGCGTGACCACCGTGGTGGTCGGCAATTGCGGCATCTCGCTGTCGCCCGTGCGCATGCGCACCCGCCCCGTCCCGCCGCTCGATCTGCTCGGTGATGAATCCTGGTGGACCTTCGACAGCTTCGCCGCCTACGCCGAACGTCTGGCGCGCGATCCGTCACCGGTGAACACCTACGCGCTGATCGGCCACATGTCGCTGCGCGTCGAGGCGATGGCCGGCGACACCCAGCGTGCCGCCACCGACAGGGAAGCCGCGCACATGCAGCGCCGCCTGGCCGAAGCGCTGGCGCAAGGCGCGTCCGGTTTCTCCACCGGCCTGTATTACCCGCCGAACATGATGGCGCCGACCGACGAAGTGATCGCGGTGGCCGAAGCGTTGCGTGCCGCCGGCGGCGTGTACGTCACGCACATGCGCGACGAGGCCAACGACGTGCTGTTGTCGATCGAGGAGACCTTGCAGATCGGCCGCGCGGTGAACGTGCCGGTGGTGATCAGCCACCACAAATGCGCCATGCCGGAAAATTACGGCCGCTCGACCGAGACTTTGCCGCGTATCGAACAGGGTGCGCAGCGGCAGGCGGTAGCGTTCGACATCTATCCGTATCATGCCGGCTCCACCGTGCTGATGCCGCAGCGGCTACGGCCGGACGTGCCGGTGCAGGTCACCTGGTCGGTGCCGCATCCCGAAGTTGCCGGCCGCCTGCTGGACGACATCGCGCGCGACTGGGGCACCACACCACGCGAGGCCGCCGAACGACTGCTCCCCGCCGGCGCGATCTTCTTCCAGATGGATGAGCAGGATGTGCGGCGGATCATGCAGCATGGGTTGGCGATGATCGGCAGCGACGGGTTGCCGCACGACGCGTATCCGCACCCCCGGCTATGGGGCACGTTCCCGCGCGTGCTCGGCCATTACGCGCGCGATCTTGGGTTGTTCAGCACGGAAGCCGCGGTGCGCAAGATGACCGGCCACACCGCCGAGGTGTTCGGCCTGGTCGATCGCGGCGTGATCCGCGCCGGCGCCTATGCCGATCTCGTGCTGTTCGATCCCGCAACGGTGTGCGACGCCGCGACCTTCGACGCGCCGACCAGGCCGGCCGTGGGCATTGTCGAAACCTGGGTGAACGGCCGCAGCGCCTATGCGCACGGCGTCGGCGCCACGCCGGAGCGCGCCGGACGGTTGCTGACGCGGGCACGGTAGTCCCCGCCCGCGACGCGGACCACCGGACGTCTCTCCCACGCGACACGCGGGCGAGGTTTATTCAGCTCATTTCGTCGTTGTCTGCTGGCCTGCGGAAGCCGGGTCAGGCTGCGTCATCGGCAGCAGCTTGCCGTTCGTCGAGGTGTTGATCGGCTGTGGCGCGGTGACTCCCCGTTGGATCGCGGGACGCGGCCGCAGCGCTTCGGTGCGGCCAGGATTGGCGTGGCGCATCGCGCGTTGCAGCTTGTGCCAGTTGGTGATGTCTTCCTCGGTCACGTAGCCCTTCTTGTCGGCATCGATTTCCGTGAAATGGCGTGCCACCGTGGGGTAGCCGCCGCTGGCTTCCTGCAATGTCAGGTGGCCGTCATGGGCGAGATTGGCCTGGGCAAAGTGTTGCTGCCAGGTCAAGCGATGGTGTTGTGCGGCGACCGGAGCAGCGGCAGCCGGCGCGGGGGTCGCCGCGGCAGGGGCACCCGGGGCAGGGGCGGGCTGCTGGGGCGCGACGGTCTGCGCGTGCGCCTGGAGCGCGAACAATGGCAGGGCAAGCAGCATAGGCAGCAGGCGCATCGGGGTGGCTCCTGTGGGAGGAATGACACCGCCGATTTTCAGCTACAGGTGCTAATGCTTGGTGAACAGCGGCGCAAGCTGTCGCTCCGGCCCGCCGCAACCGCAACCGCAACCGCGGCCGCGGCCCGGTAGCGCAGCGGAACCGCGTGCCGGACCGGTCTATTCCGCGGCCTGCGCGACCCCGGCAACCCGCGTGCGCGTGCGCAGCGTCACGAATTCCTCCGCTGCCGTCGGGTGGATGCCGATGGTGCGATCGAAGTCCGCCTTGGTCGCGCCCATCACCACGGCGATCGCCATGCCCTGCATGATCTCCGGCGAATCCTCGCCCAGCATGTGCACGCCCAGCACGCGCTGCGTCGCCTGCTCCACCACCAGCTTCATCATCGACCGGCGCGACCGGCCCGACAGCGTATGCCGCATCGGCGTGAACTTCGTCACGTAGACATCCACCGGCCCATGCGCCGCCGCCTGCTCTTCGGTCAGCCCGACCGAGGCGATCGGCGGCGTGGAGAACACCGCCGACGGTACGTTGGCCAGCGAGATGCTGCGCGGATGCTTGCCGAACAGCGTGTCGGCGAGCGCGTGGCCCTCGGCGGTGGCAACCGGCGTCAGGTTGACGCGATCGGTCACGTCGCCCATCGCGTAGATATGCGGCTGGGTCGCGCGCAGCGACGCATCCACGATGACCGCACCCTTGTCGTTCAGGCGCACGCCGGCCTTGTCGAGCCCGAGATGTTCCGTCGCCGGACGGCGGCCGGTGGCGAAGAACACCAGGTCGGCGGTCACCGTGCGGTTGTCGCCGAAGGTCAGCACCCGGCGGTCGCCGTCGGCTTCCAGCTTCAGCGGCCGGCAGCCGGGATGCAGCGACACGCCCTGGGTGCCGAGCGCCTCGGCCAGGCCCTCGCGCAGGTCCTGGTCGAAGCCGCGCAGCGGTAGCGGCTGGCGGTAGATCAGGTGCACCTCGGCGCCGAGTGCCTGGAAGATGCCGGCGAACTCCACCGCGATGTAGCCGGAGCCGACGATGGCGATGCGCTCCGGCATGCGCGGAAGGAAGAACGCGTCGTCCGAGATGATGCCGAGTTCCGCGCCGGGGATCGGGACGCGTTCCGGGTGTCCCCCGGTGGCGATGACGATGCGCTCGGCGGTGACGCGCTTGCCGCCGACATCCAGCGTGTGCGGATCGAGGAACACCGCGCGCGCGTCGAAGATCGTCGCGCCGGCGGTGTCGAGCAATTTCCGGTAGATGGCGTTGAGCCGGCCGATCTCGTGGTCCTTGGCGGCGATCAGCTTGCGCCAGTCGTGCGGGCCCTTCTTGATGGTCCAGCCGAAGCCGGCCGCGTCGTCCGCCCAGGCGCCGTATTCGCCCGCCTGCACCAGCAGCTTCTTCGGCACGCAGCCGACATTGACGCAGGTGCCGCCCCAGAAGCGATCCTCGGCGATGCCGACGCGGGCGCCGTGGCCCGCGGCGATGCGAGCGCAGCGCACGCCGGCCGAGCCGCCGCCGATGACGAACAGGTCGAAGTCCATCTGTGTGCACCTTCTGTGGCAGTCTGGGCGGTACGGTTCGCCCGCCGCGGAAATTTGGGCCGGCCCCGGCGGCATAGCAACACCCGGTATGATCCCTCTCCCGCGAGAGCGGGGTTGGGCCGCGAAGCGGACCAACGCGAGGTGCGTGAGCACCGAGGGTGAGGGTGCTCGGGTCGGCATGCGGCATTCTCATCCGGCGTACCGCGGCACCCTCACCCGCCGCCGCGCGGCGACCTTTCCCGCGCCGCGGGCGAGGTGTGCGACGGCTTGGTTGCGGCGGGGTGCTGCCGCGCCTATAAGGCGCCGCGCCGCCGGCCGACCCGTCTGATCGGGCGACACCATGCGCGGAGAGGTGCCGGAGCGGTCGATCGGGGCGGTCTCGAAAACCGTTGTACCCCTCTGGGGTACCGAGGGTTCGAATCCCTCCCTCTCCGCCAGTTCAGAACAGAACTGCGAACGCCGGGCGTAGCCGATTTTACGCCCGAGGCGGCGGCGAGCGTTCGGAGCAAGTCGCCCTTCGATCCCATGATGCGGACTTCCTTGTCCGCGATCGCGACACGCTGGGCCAGTGCGCGCAGGGGGTCTCGGCGATAGCCGCCGCCGTCGATCCGGATGCGCTCGCGGGCCGTTGTTCGACCATGGCGGGCGTGACCGCCCGGTGCTCCGCGCTTTCCGCCAGTACCTGGGCGCCGTCGGCGTCGGCCCGGGCCCGATCGCGGATCGCTTACGGGCTGGCGACGGTCCGGCTTCCTCGCCGCCAAGCGGTCATGGTTCAGCTCGCCTTCCGCGGCCAGCTCAGCGGCAGGTCGAGTTCCACCCGATCATGCGTGACCTTCGGCGTGATCCGGCCCCGTTCGCCGCGTTCCAGGCGGACCAGGCCGTAGCCGGCCATCGTCTTCAGCGTGCGCGACAGGTTCGACTTCGCCTTGCCGGTGATCCGCGCCAGTTCGTCCAGCGAACCGGGAGCCTGTTCCACGATCACCCGCAACAGGTCACGGTTGCCCGCCGACAGCACCTTGGCGAAGGATTCCGTCGACGCGAACCACACGTTCGGCTCGTCGGGCGCGATGCGGTGCTCGCCGCGCGCCACAGCCATCGTGCGGGCCTTCATGTCCTCGTAGCTGGCGATGCCCACTTTCAGCGTCGTCATGGGATCACTCCTGTCTCGCGCAACACCACGTCCACTGTCGTCCGAAAATCGCCGAGCAGCATCGCCGCATCCCGGTAGTCGTAAGCCTTGATCGTCCGCAGCCGGTGGCGATGATCCTATGGTTCACCGCGCTTCTGCTTCGCCACCGTAGGGGCGTTGTCGAAACCGACCAGCCGCTCGCCATCCGGCCCGTGCAGCGTCAGCGAGTAATCGAGCCCGTGCGGCTTCTCCGCCGGCACCCGCGTCACCATGAACCGGACCCGATGGCCGCCCTCCGGGTCCACGACGAGCACCGGGCCGTCGAGGTCGAGCAGCACATCAAGGGTCGGGTCGCGTGGCTCGGTCACGGCATGGAGTTATCAGACTGAAGCAACTACGTCGAGGAAAATGGCCGCCCGGTGCGGATGGCGCTCGGATCGTCGATATCATTGGCGTTCTGGTCGAGACGGCTGGCCGCGGCAACGTGGCCGTTCGCTGAAAATATCAATCATCCCAACCACATATGCGGGCCCGATGCCGCGCGGCTTTGCGACGGGCGACGACCCCGAATTGTGGCAGGCATACCCGGCCGAACCCGCGTTCGACGTCCTTGCGGCCGCACGCCACGGCGTTCCGGCCTTTCCCGCTTATGGGCCGTGGCAGAGCGCGCGGTTACTTCTGCCCTATCTGGACGGTCGTGGCCCGCATCCGGCTATCCGGCCGCTTCTAGCTATGCCCCTCGGTGACGCAACTCTGCAACACTGCCTCGTCGGGTGGATTGACCTGCACGATCCTGAAAATGTCCATATCGTTCGGGCTGACGCTGAATTGGCTGTCCACGATCAGCGCCGACTGCACCGCTTGCTGGTCGCAAGCCCGGTAGTACTCGGGTCCTTTGTACAGATCGTATTTCATGCCCTGCATCGCCGCGACGAGCTTGTCCGTGGCAATGCTGCCTGTGCTTTTCGCGGCGGTGAGTACCGTCATGACTCCGGCGAACCCGAGCGCGCCATAATCGGATGGCACGCGGCCATCGTGCATCGTGCGGAAGCGGGTGTTGAACTGTCGTGCGCTCGGTATCGTGTCCTCGAGCCGCCAGTAATACGACGTGCCGCCCAGCACGTCCTCATAGGCTTCCGGACCGAGCGCGAGGCGCTGCGTGAAGTCCATCACCGGCGCCACCAACTTGATGATGTGCTTGAGCCCCATCCAGTCCGCCTGCTGGATCGAATTGCGTTGGTCGAGGCCGAAATTGCAGAGAATCACCACGTTCGGCTTGGCCGTCAGGAGTTGCAGCAGATAGGGGCGGAAGTCGTTGGTGCCGAGCGGATGGCGCAGGGTTGCCACGACATCAATGCCGAACTCCTTTCCCGCGGCCTCGAAACCCGCCACCATCTCGTTGCCGAACGCGTAATCGGCGACCAGGAATGCGACCCTCCTCAGATAGTTGGAAAACACGTAACGGCCCACCGCCTGGGTCGTCATGTGCGGGGTCAGCGCCTCGTGGAAGGTATAGGGACTCCAGTTCGGTACGGTGACGATGGCATCCGACTGGCTGATGGAATTGAACAGTACCTTCGCTTCCTTTGTCACCTGGTTGATCGCCAGTTGCACTGACGCGGAAAGCCCGCCGGTGATGAAGGCGACGTGGTCATTCGCAATCAGGTCGCGGGTCACTTCGGTGGCTTTGGCCGGATCGAGCTCATCATCGCGGGCCACCAGCTCCGCCATCTGGCCGCCGAGTCCGCCCTGCTCGTTGAACATGGCGACCGCGACGTGGCCGCCGCGCAGCATGTCCAGCGCCTCCTCCTCGTAAGGCCCGGTGAGCGGTATCGGGAAGCCGATACGAATCGGCGCTGCCGCCCGGACGCGCACGAATGGCGCCGCGAGCGCCCCCAGCGCGAGCCCTCCACCAAGGACCTGCCGGCGCGAAGGGAAGCGACGTATCGGGATCATGTTGTCCTCCTGGACGGGCGCTTCTGGAAGCTCCGGCTTCCGGTTATTTCAGGGTCTCAAGATAGGCGATCAGATCGGCGCGCTTGGTCGGGTCCTTGAGCCCGGCGTACGGCATTTTCGTTCCGGGTATCACGACTTTTGGCGAGTCCAGGTACTTGTCCAGGACCTCGGGCGTCCAGGTGATGTTGGAGTTCTTGTTGGACACCGAAAAGGCGTAACCCGGCACGGAACCGGTCGTGCGACCGACCACCCCGAAAAGCGTCGGGCCAATCATGTTGCGGTCGGGCTTCGGGGAATGGCAGATGCCGCACTGCGAACGGAACACCGCCTCGCCGGCCGCCGGATCGGCAGCCTGCGCTTGTTGCGGCGCAGCATTGGCCAACATCAGAAAAACTGCGCTCGCCAACAGCGGAACGCACAAGGGACGAGCGCGCATGGTGGTGCTCCGTGGCAACCGTTCCCGGAGTGTGTCGCCTGGGCTTCCGATGGCATTGATCCAGATCAAGGCGGGCGGTGAAAATCCCCCGAACAGTGCGGCGCTCATAAGCACTGGGGAAACCGGAAACCAATGTTGCGCAGTCCCTCAAGCGGCCCCCGGGCCATCGGCCTCGGCACCGCGGTCCTCGTCATCGCAGCGGCCGTCCTCCTGGTGCCACAGCGCCCGGCACAAGCCGTTCCTGCATTCGCGACACAGACGGGGCTTGCTTGTACCGCCTGCCACGTCGGCGCCTTCGGGCCGCAACTGACGCCGCTCGGTCGAGCGTTCAAGATCACCGGCTATACCCAGCGCGGCGGCGAGGGACTGGCGTCCGAGATCCCGTTTTCAGCCATGGCGATGGGATCGTTCACCAATGTCGGCAAGAGCTACCCGGCCGACGCGGTGCCGCAGCACTACAACAACAACAACAACGTATCGCTCGACCAGGTCAGCGGCTTCGTCGCCGGCGGCATCGGCAGCCACACCGGCGGATTCATCCAGTTCACCTATTCCGACTTCGATAATACCTTCGTGCTCGACAATACCGATCTCCGCCCCTACGTGACCACCGTCCAGGCTTTCGGCAACGACCTGGTCCTGGGGATGTCGGTGAACAACAACCCGACGGTGCAGGATCCGTACAACAGCACCTTCGCCTGGGGATACCCATTTTATACCAACCAGCTCGAGATCATGCCGGGCGCCGCGACGCTGCTCAGTGGCGCGTTCGCGGGCAACGTCATCGGCGCGACGGGCTACGCATGGTACAACCAGCACCTCTATGTCGAAGCCGGCGCCTACGGGGCGCAGAGCCCGTGGCTCTCCACCCGGCTCGGCACCGAGGGCGGGCCGGCCAGCAACAACCTCATGCCCTATGTCCGAGCCGCATACGAATGGGATTGGGACGTCAACGCGGCCTGGGTCGGCGGCACCATGCTGCACGCCAACATCAACCCGCAATTCGGCACCGGTCAGGACAGCTACACCGACTATGCGATTGACGGCGGCTATCAGTTCCTCGGCACCGGCCACAACATCGTCACCGTACAGGGCATTTTCGTGCACGAGAACGAGAACCTGACGGCCAGCGCCGCGAACTACAATGCCAGCAATGGCACCAGCCTGGGATCGAACTACGGACTCAACACGATCAATGTCAGCGCGCAATACTGGTACGACAACACCTACGGCGTGGTCCTGAGCTGGTTCGCCGGATTCGGATCGAACAACCCGATTTCCTACCAGACCGGTTACCAGCTCGGCGCCGACTTCGCGGGCTTCGCCAACAACTCACCCAACTATAACGGCTTCAGCATCGAGGCCGACTGGGTGCCGTTCGGCAAGGACGACTCCCTGTGGCGCCCGTGGCTCAATCTCAAGGTCGGCGCCCAGTACATGTATTATGCCGACTACAATGGCGCCAGCTCGAACTATGACGGCTACGGGCGCAACGCCTCCAACAACAACGTCTTCCTGCTCTACCTCTGGACCATCTTCTGATCTGGGCAACCGTGGTCGCCGGGCGGTTCGGCTACCCGCCCGACACCGCCCTGATCCTCGGCCGTTTCGTGGCGGGCTCCAGCGCCCGCGCCAACACCCGCGCATGGGGATCATGAACGAAGCGCAGCAAGCGGCTGAGCGGAGCGTCGCCGCGAGCCGGCCTCGTCCGGCGAACTCTTTAGGGCTCGCCGCGGAATAACTGCGTCAGTTGACGTGCGGACCGTGCCCCATTCGTCATGGTCCGCGCAGGCGGACCATCCACGACTTTCCTTTATGTGAGCCGCAAAGTCGTTGATGGCGGGCCGGAGCCTGCCCCCGGGCACTTGACCCGGGGGCTCGCCATGACGGGACGGACGATGCTGCGCCGCATGGTGATTCGTTTGTTCCTCGGCAGGCGCTTAGTTGTGCGCACCAAAGCTGATCATGTCCGATCGGGTCAGAGTGACATGCCGCGACACGCTGGCCGGCCCGTTGGCAAGCACCCAGGTCGTGGCCAGTTCGCCGAACGCGTCGCTCGCCGACATCCCGTCGATGGGCACGATCACATCGTAGCCGTGCAACGCCGCGGAACTTGCCGTGTAGAGCACCGCCCCCTGGGCGATCGTACCGGCCACGATCACGGTGCGGACGTGCTTCGCCTTGAGGATGTTCGCCAGATCCGTGTCGAAGAACTTGTCGGCGCCTGAACTGACAACCGGATCGTCAGGCCGCGGCGCAAGCACTGCGGGCGTATCGCTAACCGAACCGTTCGGCACGGTGCTGTAGACGACGGGCGCGCCGTGCGAGCGGGCTTCCGCCAGCAGCTTGGTCACGGTAGGGAGCGAAGCGAAGCAGCGCGGGCGCTGCGCCGGATTGCACGTGCCGGTAGAGAAATCGAGCAGCAGCAGCGCGGTTTGGCTCGCCTCGACGTTCACTGGCTTGAGCGGCGGCGGGGGTGGCAGCTTCGTCGCCGCCCAGGACGACACGATGTCGTCCGCCACCGAGGGCTGAATAGTGAGAACCATGGCCGCAAGAACGGCGATGGACCAGAAACGGCATCGGGTCATGGATGATTTTTCCATTGCGTACGGGTCAGGCCTTGATGAGATCCTTGTATTGCTTCAGCGCCTCGAAATTGGCGCGGATGATCTCGGTGGTTCGTTCCTCGCCCACCCAGTCGCCGGCCATCTGGTTGTCGCGCAGCCACTTGCGAAACTCGGGCGCGTCGAGCGTGGCGCGATAGGCCGCAACGAACCTGGCGTAATCATCCGGATGTTTCGCCTTGAAGACGGCCGGGAAGACGAAGCTCCGGACCGAGCCGCTGATCAGCGGCACCGAGGTATGGTAGGCCTTCAGCACCTCGTTGATCGGCGGCGCGTCGTACTCCGGCACGCGGTGGTCGAGAAACACGGCCAGCGGGCGCACGAAGCCGCTGATGAACTCGGCGCCTTCGGCCTGGCCGATATTGAAATCGACCTGCCCGCCGGCGAGCGCCGTCCGCATCGCGCCTGCTCCGTCGAAGGTGACGATCCGCACCGCGTCGGGACCAAGTCCGAGCGCGTTCAGCAGGGCCATCGTCGTGATGTGGCCGACCGACCCGAAATCGGCGCCAGTACTGATCTTTCCGGGATGGGCACGAATCGCGTCGATCAGCTCGGCCGCGGTACGCCACGGACGGTCCTTCGGGACCAGCAGGATCGTGTAGTCCGTCCATTGCGCGTTGACGAACGTAAACGAGTCGAGCGTGTAGTGCGCGTGGGTGACCAGGATGTTGACCGGGATGAACGGCGTCGCCGGCGTCAGCATCACGGTATAGCCGTCCGGCGGCTGCTGCAGGAACCACGTGGTCCCGATCAGGCCTCCGGCGCCGGCCCGATCGACCACGGTCATCGGCTGGCCGAGATATTTCGGCATGAACTGGGCCAGGCCGCGCGCGAGCCGGTCGGCGCTGCCGCCGACGTCGAACGGTACGAGAATGGTCATGGGGCGTCGCGGCCACGCATCGGCCTGCGCCGGTGCGAGGCGCGACGAAGCAAGAACCGCCGCCCCCGCGGCAAGAAGACGTCTGCGTTTCACCGTCACATTTTCCTCCGCTACCCGCTTGCCGCCACGCGGGGACGGGCCGGTCGCAGATAGGGCAGCGCGACCGAGACGGCGAACAACACCAGCATCCCCAAGGCAATAGGCCGCGTCGCCATGAAACCGATCTCGCCGCCGCTCATCTGATAGGTCCGCAACAGCGCCCCCTCGGTCAGGCGGCCGAGCAAGAGTCCGACAACGACCGCGGCAACCGGGTAATCGAACCGCTGCATCAGCCAGCCGATCACGGCAAAGACCGCCAGCGTGATCGGGCCCGCCATGTTCTGCGCCAGCGCAAAGCTGCCGATGACCGCCAGTGCGAGAACGATCGGGACGAGCATGCGCAGCCGCACTTTGACCACGAAGCCGGCCACGAAGATGAAGCCGAAGCCGACCACGGCCAGAATGCCGACCTGCGCGAGGCTGGAGAGGATGACGGCGTAAACCAGATCGGTATGGTCGCGCATGAAGGCGGGACCGCCGGTGATGTTGTGCATGCCGAACGCGACCAGCATGACCGCCGTCGCCCCGCCGGTTGGGATGCCGAGGGCGAGCAACGTTGCCATCGAGCCGCCTTCGGAGCTGGCATTGGCCGACTCCGCGGCGATGATCCCGCGCGGATCGCCCGTGCCGAATTTCTCCGGATCTTTCGCTGCGCGTTGCGCTTCCGAATAGGACAGCAGATTGGCGATGGCATGGCCGCCGGGAAGAATGCCGATGCTGCTGCCCAGCAGCGCACCGCGGAGCAGCGTGCCGGGGTAGCGAAACGTGTCGCGCATCCCGGCAAGGATGCGGCCGGCATCCACGCGGCGGTTCGTCAGGTCGTCAACGATGTAGTCGTGGCCTACGAGGTTGAACAGCTCGGCGGCCGCGAACAGGCCAACGATCGCCGGGACGATGGGAATGCCGTCGAGCAACAGGTCGAAACCGAAGGTGCCGCGCGCGGCACCGCGCACGCTCAGGCCCACGGTTCCCAACAGCAGACCGAACACGCCGGCGAGCAAGCCACGCGCGAGGTGGCGTCCACGCAGACGCGCGATCAGTGTCATGCCCCACAGCGCGACGACGAGCATTTCCGGCGGACCGAGCCGGATCGCGAAGGCGGCAATCGGTTCCGCGAAACACAACAGCAGCAGATAGGCGATCGCCTGGCCCGCGCAGGATGCGGCGAGCGCCAGGCCCAGAGCTTCGTTGTGGCGCCCGGCCTGCGCCATCGGGAAGCCGTCGAACGTCGTTCCGACGGCGGCGGCGGAACCAGGCACATTGAGCAGAATCGCCGGGATCGCCACGCCAAACAGCGCCCCTGCGTACATGGCGGTCATGAAAATCAGCGCTTGCAGGAAATCCATGTACGGGATCAGTGGCAGGCAGATTGCCAGTGCCATCGATGTGGTCAGTCCGGGGACGGCGTGCACGATCAGGCCGATGAGAATGCCGGGAACGACCACCATCCAGGGCTGCCACGAGCTGCCGAGCAAGTGCACGGCGGCGGCAAGCGCGGCCAGGTCGATCACGACGCGTCTCCCGAAAAGAACAGCAGCGGCAGCGGGGTCGCGAGGATCGTGTCGAAACAATAGATGGCGATCGTGCAGAACAGCGCCGGACCAAGCAGCAGCACAACGATGCGGCGTTCGCCAAGAAACCACAGCATCGTCAGGATATAGACGAAGGAAACGACATCGAATCCGATCAGCGGTGCGGCAATCACGTAGGCTGAGAGCAATGCCATCGTGCCGGCGATTTTCCCAGCCATCCCCGGGCCGAGCGGCTGGCGTGGCGCGGCCGCGTCGTGCTCCGGGCTGCGGACGATACGGACGCATCCGGCCGCTACGAAGACGTACAGGATCACCGCCAGGACGGACGCCGGCAGGATCATGATGAGGTTTTCCACATCCCGCTGAGCGCGCCACGCATCCTGGCAAAACCAGATGCACCAGCCGGCGATCGCGGTCGCGAAGGCGAGATGCGGCACATCGATGGCAATGGTCCGTTCGCCGAACGTGAATCTGGCAAGCGGCGGCGCCATGTTCGCCTAGGTCTCGATGGTGGGGGCAAACCACCCGATCAGCAGCATGGCGCCGTCTCGCCGCTACTGGCCAGCCGCAGCAGCGCGCGTACGCCCTGTGGGTCCAGGCTGTCGATCTCGTCGCATTGTGCGATGCAGTCAGCGACGGCGCCGGGCGCAAGCCAGGTCGCGAGGCAGTCTCGCGCTTTGGCGTGATGTTCGTCGGCGGTGATCGGCGCCGCGCCCCACGATCCGCGCGGCCGTTCGCAGCGGGTTCGGACGATCGATCCGTCCTGCAGCGTTACCTCCAGGTCGAGATACCGGCCGGCGGTATAGATGCTCGGAATGTCGCGCGACAGCGTCGTTTCGACCTTGCCAAGCAGCGACTGCATGTCGGCGCGCGCCAGCCGCTCGTCGGTGAAGCTGGCGAGACCGACATGGCCGTCGAGCAGGGCTGCGGCGGCGGTGTATTGCAGGCTGAATTTGCCATCCAGCCCGCTGCGCGGGTGCGGACGGTCGCTCGACGGCACATCGGCGGCGGTGATCCGCACGCTCCGGATCGCCTCGGGCGACGGGATCTGCGGCCGCGCCATCAGTGCGGCGGTGATGGCATAATGAGTCGAGAACTTCGCCGGGAAAATCTTGATCGCATAGCCGGGGTCCTCGATCCGCAACGGCTGTCCGAAGTGGAGCAATGCCTCCGCGTCAAAGCCGCGCGGGAAGAAGGCCTGGGCGTAGTCTTGCGGTGCCGCGTCGAACAACGTGGGACAGCCGGTGAAGCCGCGCCTGGTCAGCAGCGCGGCTTCCAGGCCGAGCGCCGCGGCATAGGCGCAGTGCGTTGCCTTGGTCATCGTGCCGAGGTTGACGAACAGGCCGCCACACCGCGAGCCCGCGATGCCGATCGCGTTGGCGAACTGGTCCGCGTCGAAGTCCAGCAGATGCCCCGCGGCAACGGCGGCGCCGATCGGGCCGACGAAGCCGGGCGGGTGAAAGCGCAGCTCATGCGATTCAAGCGCGCCCGCCGCCGCGCGAAGCCGGCCCTGGATTTCGATGCCGAGCACCATCGCGGTGAGGATTTTCCCCCCGCTGCTGCCCAACGTCTCGCCGAGCGCCAGCACCGGCGCCAGTGCCGGCGACAGTGCGTGCGTCGCGGGAAGCCACATCGGCTCGAAGTCGAGCACGTGCATCGCCGCGCCGTTAACCAGGGCCGCCGGCACGGTGCCGAGCCGTGCATCCAGGCCCAGCAGCGACGCCGCGGTGCCGCCGCCCGTCCCGGTCAAGGGATCGGCGAAATGCGCGGCGAGGATGCGCGGCGCTTCCTCCAGCCGCGCGCCGGCCACCCCCACGGCGATCCCGTCGAGGAACAACTGGCGCGCCGCCGGCAGCAATCGCTCATCGAGCGGCGCGCGCCCGCACGCGACAATCCATTCGCAAACCCGCGCGGTCACGCTGGGCTGCGCGCTGCTGCTCATGCTGCCGCCAATTCGTTCATCACGTACGGCAGGATGCCGCCGTGCCGTACCCACTCCGCCTCACGACGGGTATCAACGCGGGAGAGCAATTGCACCGTTTCGGCAAGCCCGGATGCGCGGTTCAACCGAACCGGGACCATCGAGCCGGGCACCAGCGCCGCGGCGATATCGGCGATGTCGAACGTCTCCGCGCCGGTCAGGCCAAGGCTGTGACGCGACATGCCAGGCGGGAACTGCAACGGCAGTACGCCCATGCCGACCAGGTTCGACCGGTGGATGCGTTCGAAGCTTTCGGCGAGCACCGCGCGCACACCGAGCAGGCGAGTGCCTTTTGCCGCCCAGTCGCGGGATGAACCGCAGCCGTAGTTGCGGCCGGCAACCACGATCGCCGGCGTCCCCTCGGCGCGATAGCGCTCGGCGGCGCCGAACACGGTCATTTCCTCGCCACTCGGTTGATGCCGGGTGAAGCCGCCCTCGCGGTCCGGGACGAGTTCGTTACGTAGACGCAGATTGGCGAAGGTGCCGCGGACCATCACCTCATGGTTCGCGCGGCGGCCGATATAGCTGCCGAACCTTGCAACTTGCACGCCATGCCCCGCCAGGTATGCACCGGCTTCGGTATTCAACGGGATCGTTGCGCCAGGGGATATATGATCCGTGGTGATGTCGTCGCCGAGCATCAGCAGGATGCGGGCGTTGCGGATCGGTTGGTCGGTGTCGGCCGCATCGTCAAGGAACGGCGGCCGGCGGAGGAACATGCTGTCCTTGTCCCAGGCGAACACCGGCGCGGTGCCGTGCGGGATCGCTGCCCATTCCGGCCCCGGATCGGCGAAGACGGCGTAGGTTGCCCGGAACAGCTCCCCGGTAAGCGCGGCATCGAGACTGGCGCGTATCTCGGCGGCATCCGGCCAGATGTCCGCGAGACATACCGGCCGGCCATCCGCGTCGTCGCCAAGTTTGTCCCGCGTCAGGTCGTGCAGGATCGAGCCGGCAATCGCATAGGCCACCACCAGCGGCGGCGAGCCGAGAAACGTACCGCGGACGGAGGCATTCAGTCGTCCATCGAAATTCCGGTTGCTGGAGATCACACCGACCGCCACCAGGTCCCGCGCCGCGATCTCGGCGGCGATTTCCTCGGCCAGCGCGCCGGAACCGCTGCCGCAACTCATGCAGCCGAAGCCGACGACCTGGAAGCCGAGCGCGTCCAGGCTTGCGCTCAGTCCGGCCTTGTCCAGCATGGCGGGAACCACGCGCGATCCCGGCGAGAACGAGGTTTTGACCCAGGGTTTCGCACGCAGCCCTTTGGCGACGGCGTTGCGGGCGAGCAATCCGGCCGCGATCATCTGATACGGGTTTGCCGTGTTGGTGCAGGACGCGATCGCGGCGATGGCGATGTCGCCATGTTGCAACGGTCGCGACGCGGACGTGACCGGCGGCGGGCGGGCCTCCGCGGTACCGCGCGCGGCGAAGGCGGTGCGGAAACGCTGCGGCGCGTCCGTCAGCGCCACCAGGCTCTCCGGCCGCGACGGCCCCGCCAGCGCCGGCTCCACGGTACTGAGATCGAATTCCAATATGGTTTCGAACGCCGGCTCGCCGGTCCGCCACAAGCCCTGCGCCTTGGTGTAGCGTTCGACCAGCGCGATCTGCGCGGCTGCACGCCCGGTCTGCGCCAGATAGCGCAGCGTCTCGGCGTCAACCGGAAAGAATCCCATCGTGGCGCCGTACTCAGCCGCCATGTTGGCGATAGTGGCGCGATCGGGCAGCGGCAGCCGGTCGAGCGCCGGGCCACAGAACTCCACCACCGCCGCGAGCACGTCCGGCCCGCGCAGGAAACGCGTGAGGGCCAGCACGATATCCGTGCACATCACGCCCGCACGTGGTTCGCCGATCAGGCGGCAGCCGACGACACGCGGTGTCGGCAGCCCGACCGGCTGGCCAAACATGGCTGTCGCCGCTTCGATGCCGCCGACGCCCCAACCGAAGACGCCGAGGGCATTGACCATCGGCGTGTGGCTGTCCATGCCAACCAGGCTGTCGGGGAAGGCCAGGGTCTGGCCGTCCCGCACGCCGCACGCGACCACTTGTGCGAAGCGCTCGATGTTGACCTGATGGACGATGCCGTTGCCCGGCGGCACGACCCGCAGATTCTCGAATTGTGCCATCGCCCAGCGGACGACGCCGTAACGCTCGCGATTGCGCTCAAGTTCGCCATGCAGGTTACGCGCAAACGCATCCGGCCTGCCGGCGACGTCGGCGCGAACCGAATGGTCGATCACGAGGTCGGTCGGAATCATCGGATCGACACGACGCGGATCGAGGCCGCGCGCGACCATCTCGTCGCGCATGGCGGCAAGATCGATGAGCAACGGCACGCCGGACGAATCCGGCATCAGCACGCGCACGGGATGAAACGCCACCTCCCGCCCGAGCGCCGCCGGATCGGGCCAGCTTGCCAGTGCCGCGATGTCGTCCGCCGTCACCGTGACACCGTCTTCGTGCCGCAGCAGGTTCTCGAGCAATACCTTGAGCGATACCGGCAGCCGGTCGAGATCGACGCCGAGCCTGGCTCCCAGCGCCGGCAGGCTGTGGAACGCCACCTCGCCGTCGAGCATACGCAGCGTGTCGAACGAGTCGCGCATGGCCCGCGCCGCCGGCCGCGCTCAGGTGCCGGCCGGGGGGACGGCGAACGACTGTTCGATCGCCCGAAGCTTTTTCAGCCCCATCAGATCATTGAGTTCGTCGAACGGCACCAGCAGGTCGGGACGATCGATGACGCGTCCCTCGGCGATCGATTGACCGAGCACGGCGAGCGCGTTCTTCATGCCCTGGATCGCCGCCGCGGTGAGCATGCGCGGGAACGAGACGGCCTTCACGCCCAGATCCTCGAGTTGCCGCGTGGACAGCAACGGCGTGGTCGGACGCTGGCGGATGCCGAAACCCATATTGACCGTCAGCGGCTTGCTGACATTGCGCGCCACCGTGCCGATGTCCTCGGCGGTCAGCAGCGCGTCCGCGAACAGCAGGTCCGCGCCGGCCTCGGCGTAGAGGTTGAGCCGGCGGATCGCCTCGCCGACGCCATGAATTGCCGTCGCATCGGTGCGCGCCTTGATAACGAAATCGGGATCGCGGCGGGCTTCCGCGGCGGCGTGGATTTTCTCGACGCCTTCCTCGGCGGAGATGACCTGTTTGCCCGCCATGTGGCCGCAGCGTTTCGGCCACACCTGATCTTCGATCAACAGGCAGGCAAGTCCGGCGCGCTCGAACCCCTGGACCGTGAAGTACACGTTGAGTGCGTTGCCGTAGCCGGTATCGCCGTCGGCCGCGAGCGGTATCGAGCTGATCGCGGCAAGCGCGGCGCAGGCCTGCACATTTTCGGTGTAGCCCATGATGCCGACATCGGCCCAGCCGAGATGGCTTTCGCTGATCCCGGCACCCGTGATGGCCGCGGTCTTGTAGCCCATTTGCTCGACCAGCCGCAGGCTGAACCCGTCGAACACGCCCGGGGCGACCATGATGCCCGGCGCGGCCAACAAAGCACGCAGTTTCGCTCCCGGAGACCGTGTATCGATCGCGTCCATGTTTTCCGCCCTGGTGTCGGACGAGCCTAGACATGCTCGACGTAATCTGTCAACACTTCGGCCAGATAATCACCAAACATACGGCCCAGACCGACCCTATGGACACTGAGTGTCAACACATTGCGGATTCTCGCGCGTGCCAGGAGGACGGCGGCACCTTGGCGGAAAAGGTTTACCGCCGCCTGAGCACCGCGATCCTGACCGGTGTGCTCGCGCCGGGAGCGAAGCTCAGCGAGCCCGCGCTGGCGCGCGAATATGGGGTGAGCCGCGGGCCGCTGCGCGAGGCGCTGCACCGGTTGCAGGAGCGCAAGCTGATCACGCGCTCGGCGAACCAGGGGCCGCGAATCGTCAGGCCATCGCCCGAGGCGCTCGCCGAACTTTTCGTCGTGCGCGAGGCGCTTGAGGGAATGGCGGCGCGGCTCGCCGCCAGACACGCGACGGATACCGAGATCGCCGCGCTGCGCGCCGCCGTCACGCGCAGCGCCAGCGCAGCATGCGCCGAAGACAGCGCCGCGGCGGATCGCGACGAGCAATACGATCGCGACTTTCATTTCGCCATCGCGCAATGCAGCCGCAATCCGATGCTGATCGATCTCCTCTGTGCCGAGCTCTATCCGTTGCTGCGGCTTTATCGCGGTACGCCGACCGGCTTCCGGCGGTACGGCCGACGCCCGGTTGTCGAACATGAACGTATCGTCTCGGCCATTGAGGACCGGGATCCGGACCTCGCCGAGATGCTGATGCGCCGGCATATCGCGGCGGCCCGCCTGCGGCGCGAGACCGCCTTGGCGCAGGCAAGCGGCGCGGCACCGGCTGTCGCGTTCAAACAGCCAAAGGTCTCCAGTTGTGCCAGGGGGAACCGGTCGCCAGGATGACCAGCCGAGACAGGGAGTACCGCTATGAAGATCGGTGTCTTCGCCACGTTCATGTCGCCCCTGGCGACGCCACAAATGATCCGCGACTTCGGCCGGCGCGCGGAGGACATCGGCCTCGACTCGATCTGGATGGGTGAGCATGTCGCGCTGTTCGACAAGAACACGTTCGGCTATCCCGGTTCCAAGGACGGACGCATCCCCGTGCCGGCCGGCGGCGGTATGCTGGATGTGACCGCCACGTTCGGTTTCCTGGCTGCCGCGACCACCAACGTGCGCCTTGGCACAGGCGTCGCCCTGGTGCCGCAGCGCAACCCGATCTACACCGCCAAGGAAATGTGTACGCTCGATTGGCTGACCGGCGGGCGCATCGATTTCGGCATCGGCGTCGGTTGGAACAAGGAGGAAGTCGAGGCCTGCGGCTATCGCTGGGAAGACCGCGGCGCGCGCTGCGACGAGTTCCTGGAAGTCATGCAACGGCTGTGGACGCAGCCGGTGGTCGACTTCGCCGGCAAGTGGGTGACCTTCGAGACCTGCCGCCTGGACCCGAAGCCAATCCAGAAGCCGCACGTGCCGATCATCGTCGGCGGCTATGCCGACGCGGCCTTCCGGCGGGCCGTGCGTTTCGGCGCCGGCTGGTACGGTTTCAATCGCGACCCCGCCGCCACAAGGCAGATGCTCGCCCGCTTGGACGCGGCGTTCGCGAAAGCCGGACGTACGCGCGGTAAGGAGTTCGAGATCATCGTCACGCCGCCAATGTCGATGCCGCTCGACGCCATGCGGGAATACCAGGAGGTCGGTGTGGATCGGCTGGTGGTGAACCTTGGAAGCCAGCGCCCCGAGCGCGTTGACCATCGCATGGGCGAGATCGGGACGCTGGTTAAAATGGCTGCTTGAGCGCCGGCGTTCGAGGCAATCGCCGCGCGGGAAACCCGCACCCACGTGTCACCCCGCGCTCGTCGTGCGGCGTCATCGCGGCGGCGTGCTGGAACAGCTCGTCGCGACGAGTGCTGGCGTGACGGGTAGCGGCGGCTCCGGCCGGTACAATCAACCGGTCCCCGCATTATTCCCCGGAGATCGCCTTTCCGACCGGAACCCAACGGCCGCTCTCGAAGCGTTGGATCTGAAACCGGTTGATCCCGCTGTAGTCGGTGGGAGTCGTCGTCATCGTGATGCCAGGAAGCAGCAACGGCACGCGGAGGTGGTCCAGATGCGTCGCGATGTTGCGTATATTCTCGCGGGTGAGCGTCGATCCCGCTTTTTCGAGGACGTACGCCGCCAGCCAGGAGACGATGTAGCCGCCGACGATGCCGGTGTCGCGCGGATTGCCCTGGGTCAGATTCTGTTTCGCCCAGTCCAGGAAGGTCTTCACATCCGCATCATCCGCCCATGTCGGATCGAACGGATCCTTGGCATAGGCTGTCGAGATCAGGCCTTCCGCATTTACCAACCCGGCGGGCTTCAGCACCCCCTCGACGCCGCTGGCGATGCTGCAAACGAGGTGGAGTGGCGTCCAGCCGAGATCATGTCGCTTGCGGATCTGTTCCGCGCCGGCTTTTTGTGTCCCGGCGAAGTAGAACACATTCGCCCCCGACGCTTGCGCCGCGGCCACCTGCGAATCAACCGTCGGATCCGCGACTTCGAAGGTTTGCTCGCTGACGATCAAGGAGTCCGCCTTGTCACCGAGACCGGCCCTGAACCCCGCCCGGAAGTCCTTGCCAAGATCGTCATTCTGGTAAAGCACGGCAATCCGGGGCGCGGCGACGGTGCCGAGGACGTAGCGTGCCATCGCCCTGCCTTCCGCAATGTACCCGGGCAGGAACGCCATGGTCCAGGGGAACGCCTTGGGATCCCTGAAGCGGCTCGCCCCGGTCGTGATGAACAGTTGCGGCACCTGCTTCAGGTTGAGATACCTCTCCACCGCCGCGTTCGTGGGCGTTCCCACGGACCCGTAGATCATCAGGATGTTCTCGTCCTCGACCAGCCGCCGCGTCGCCTCGACGGTCTTCGGCGGGATGTAGCCATCATCGAGCGACAAGAGTTTGACCTGCCGGCCATTGATGCCGCCGGCCTTGTTCACGGCGGCAAAATAAGCCAGCGAGGCATGCCCCACCGCACCCGCGACCGAAACCGGACCGCTGAACGGCATGGTTTGCCCGAGCTTGATCTCCGCTGCGGACGCGCCGGGATCGTACTGCTGCGCCGAGGCTGTACTGCTCGCGACGACAAGCATCGCCAGAACCGCGCGGAACATGCTGCCGGGCATTCGCCTGTCCTCCCTTGCCATGCCGGCGGTCGCTTGGTTGGCGGCCCGATCCGGCGGCTATCTCCCTGCAAATCGCCCGGTCGGTGCGGCGCACACCAGTCATGCGGTCGCCGCCGCTGGCGTAGCGGCCATTCCGTCACGCCAGTGCCGACGACCAAGGATCAGGGTGCAGTCAAACGATAGACCCGTGCCGCGGTGCCGCTGTAGAGCGCTGTCTTCTCGGCCGCTGTTGCGCCGGCGGTGATCCGCTTGAACGCATTCCACAGCTCGGTGTAGCCGCAGGACTGCTTGTCCGGCGGAAAGTTGCTCTCGAACATGCAGCGCTCGACGCCGAAGGCTTCGATGCAATGCTCGATGTAGGGGCGCCATGCCGCGGCGAGATCCTCCGACGCGGGTGGAACGTCATGCTCATGGAAGTCGAAGCCGACCGATACCATGCCGAGACCGCCCAGCTTGCAAGACACGTTGGGGCATTTGGCCAGTTCGCTGATGTCCTTGCGCCAGCCTGCCAGGACTTCCTCGCGGTGACCGTTGTACGGCCCGACGCCGAGTATGCCGCCAACATGATTGAGGATGATGGTGGTGTCCGGAAACGCGCGCGCGAGGTCGATCGCGTCCGGCAGTTGCGGATGATACTGCCATGACTCGAAACTCAGACCCAGCGGCGCGAGTTGGGCCAGGCCCTCGCGGAACTTCGGATCGAGCACCTGGTGCAGGGGCACGGCGCGCGACGCGTATTTGTAAACCGCTTCGTTTGTGTCCCATGCCACGCCGTGGCGGAGGCCGCGCAGGCGCCCTCCGGCCGCGGCGATCTCGGCTTCCAGCAACTCCCGGACCCGCGCGCCGACGGTGAGGTCGCCGCCACCTATGATGCCCTCGGCGACGCGGCAAGGTCCGTAGCCGCCCGACGCACTCATCGCCGCGATGCCGGTGACGAACTCAACCTCGCCCAGCGCGGCCATCTCGCGCGGGCCGGCCTTGCGATACATCGCGCGGCATTCGAGGAAGACGGTCGAGACGATGTTGTGCCCGCCGCCGATGTCGGCCAGCAATTCGGGCAACAGGTAATGGCCGCGATGCGGCGTATCCCAAAAGTGATGGTGCGGGTCGATGATCGGCAGGTCCGGTTCCAGCGCCGCTTCCGTGGGGCGCTTCGCCAGCCACGCCTTCAGCGTGGCGTCATCGCGATAAACGCCGCCGCGATATTCGCCCTTCGAGTCCCCGGTTTGTGCCATTCCTGTTGCCTCCTCCGATGTCCTGGCGTGTTCCGTGTCGCCGCCACGCCGGCGGTGTCCTGCGTTCGCCAGGCCTTCGACACTGGCAGGACTTCCTTGGCAATCAGCTTAGGCCCGGGCCCGGCGATCTCAAACTGCACCCGGCCGCCCACGTCCCGTCGCCATAAGGGCGCGCGGGGAAACGAGTGCTTCAAGCGGCCCCGAGGCAACACCCGTGTCATGGCCGGCGCAGGCCGCCATGACACGGGTGTTGCAATCCACCCGTCAATGATTCGGTTAGTCCCGGACGGACATTAAGCGTTCGATACTCATCGAGCGGCGTATTGGATGATTGATGCCCTGCGCCAGCGTTGCAAGATCCACGCGCGCACACAGCAAAACGATCTTCTGGTGCAACAGAGCCCATCCGTGCGCGCCGCCCGGCCCGCGCGGATGCCCGGTGGGAAACGGTGTGGGTAAACGGGCTTTGCACGTTCCCTCAACGAGGGTACCCTTGGTTCGGCGCCGCGGTGCGCGGATCACCGCGGCGGCAATGACCTCGTTTTGTCAGGGAGACGGTGCATGCGGTTCAGCGTCAGGCGGCGCGTTGGCTTGGTCGGTATCCTCGCGCTTGCCACGCTCGGCTGGCTGCACCCGCTATCGGCGACAGCGCAGGGCCTTACCCCGGGGGTCACCGCGGAACTGGACGCAAAACTGGCCGCCGCCATGGCGCCGCCGAACTTCACGCCGCCGGGACCCGCCATCGATCCTGCGCCGCTGAAGGGCAAGCTGCTCTTCACCATCCCCGTCTCCACCGCCATTCCCTTCTGCTCCGTGGTCGATCAGCAGATGACGGACTTCGCCGGCCGCGCCGGCGTGGTCTTCCAGGCCTGGCAGAGCAATGGGCAACTCGCGCAGTGGGCGCAGGGCTTCACCGCCGCGCAGGAACATCAGGCGGCCCTGATCAACGTGGCCTGCGGGCTCGATCCGGCGACCGTCGCGCCGCAGATCCGCGAGGCCCTGGCGGCGCACGTGCCGGTGGTGGCGGCCCACACCTATGCGCTGGGCCAGCCGCAGCTCGAGGGCCTGTCCGCCATTGTCTATGGCGCCTACATCCCCGCAGCGCTGTTGGAAGCCGATTGGGTGATCCGCCAGACCAACGGAGCAGCCGACGTGTTGGTGATCACCTCGCCAAGCACCGCCAACAGCCCGTTCATCCAGAAGGCGCTGGCGGACCAGTTCGCGCATTACTGCCCCGCCTGCAAGCTGCGCGTCATCGGCGTCAACGCGCCCGACTGGCCGACCAAGATCGGCCCGCAAGTGCAAAGTGCGATCCTCGCCGATCCGAAGCTCAACTATGTCCTGCCGATCTATGACGGCATGGTGCAGTTCGTCGTGCCGTCGATCGTCGCCACCGGCACCGGCGACCGGGTGAAGGTCGCCAGCTTCAACGCCACGCCCGCGGTGCTGGACATGATCCGCTCCGGCGACATCGTCACCTTCGATATCGGCGAGGACACCACCTGGCTCGCCGGCGCCATCATCGATCAGGACATGCGCCTGTTGCTCGGCAAGCCACTGATCGCGGACTACGCCTCCGGCCTGCGCGCGTTCACCAAGACGAATGTCGCGGAAGCCGGCGTGCCGGCAAAATTCGGCACCGGCTACGGCGACTCCGCCGCCAAGGGCTACGCCCAACTGTGGGGGCTGCACTGATCGTCACCGCGGCATGACCGCACCGACCGCCGAGACCCCGCCGGTTCTGCGGCTGCGCCACCTGTCCAAGCAGTTCGGCGGCACCCGCGCGCTCGACGACGTGGCGCTCGACGTCGCGGGAGGCGCGGTGCACGGCTTGCTCGGCCACAACGGCTCCGGCAAGTCCACGCTGATCCGCATCCTGGCCGGCTATCACGCGCCGGAGCCCGGCGGCGAGCTGGAGCTGCGCGGCGTACCGGTGCGCCTGCCGCTGCGCCCCGGCCAGTTCCGCGAACTCGGCATGGCTTTCGTGCATCAGGACCCGGCGCTGCTACCGGCGCTGACCGTCACCGAGAACCTGCGCATCGGCGCCTTCGCGCGCGGCTCGCTCGGCCGCGTATCCTGGCGCCGCGAAGCCGCGCAGGTCGGCGCCCTGCTGGCGGAATTCGGCATCGACTGCGATCCCCTGGCGCGCGTCGAACGGCTGCGACCCTGGCAGCGTCCCCTGCTCGCCATCGTGCGCGCCGTCGATGAGGTGCGCCGGCTGACCGCCGCGCAGGGCGTTCGCGACGGTCTGCTGGTGCTGGACGAACCCACCGCCGGCCTCGGCGACGCCAGCGTGGAGCGGCTGTTCGCGGTGATCGAGCGCATCAAGGCGGCGGGTTTCGGCGTGCTGTTCGTCTCGCACGACCTGGATGAGGTGCTGGCGATCACCGACCAGGTCACCGTGCTGCGCGACGGGCGGGTGGCGGGCGATGGCCTCACCCGCGCGCTCGGCAAGGATGCGCTGGTGGAGATGATCGTCGGCCACCGGATCGAGCGCCGCACGACGGCGGCAGCCACCACCCCAGACGGTCCACCGCTTGCCGCGGTGCGCGATCTGCGCGGGCCGGGCGTGCGGGACGCCAGCTTCAGCGTCGGGCGCGGCGAGATCCTGGGCATGACCGGCCTGATCGGCTCGGGATTTGCGGAGGTCGGCGCGCTGCTGGCGGGCGCGCTGCCGGCACGCCACGGCACCCTGCGCATCGCCGACACCGAGCAAGCGCTGCCCGGGCTTACCGCGCGCCGCGCCATCGCCACCGGCATCGCCTACGTCCCCGCCGACCGGCTGCGCACCGGCTGCGTCGGCGAACTGACGGTCGGCGAGAACATCGGCCTGCCGGTGCTGGACCGCCTGGTGCGCGGCGGCGTGCTGGCGCCGCGTGCCCTGGCCGAGCATGCCGGCGCGTTGTGCCGCCGCTTCGACGTGCGACCGGCCGATCCGACGCTGCGGCTGGAAGCACTGAGCGGCGGCAACCAGCAGAAGGCGCTGCTGGCGAAATGGCTACAGCTCATGCCGCGCCTGCTGGTGCTGGAGGAACCGACGCAAGGCGTCGATGTCGGCGCCCGGGAGCAGATCTTTGCGGCGATCCGCGCGTGGGCGACGGATGGGGCGGCGGTGCTCTGCCTCAGCGGCGACCACGAACAGTTGGCGCTGCTGTGCCAGCGGGTGCTGATCTTCCGGCGCGGCCGGATCGTCGCCGAGCTTGCCGGCGCGGATGTCACCGAGGAGCGTATGGCGCATGAATGTTTCGCCTCCGCCGCCGAGCAACCCGTCTGACGCCGCTGCTCGGCCGGCTTCGTCTGGCACCGCGGTCGGCGGCAGGGTGGGAGCGGCGGCGCGCGGCGCATCGGTGCCGCCAGCGAGCGGTGCGTCACTGCCGCCGGCAAGCGGGACGTCACCGGCGCCGACGCGCGGCGCATCGCTGCGCCGGCTGATCGACCGTTACGCACTGCTGCTCGCCTGGATCGCCACCATCGCGCTGTTCGGCGTGCTGGAGCCCGATACCTTCCTGCGCGCCGCGAATTTCACCTCGATGTTCAGCTCGCAGGCGGTGCTGGTGGTGCTGACCTATGCGCTGCTGGTCAGCCTGACCGCCGGCGAGTACGACCTGTCGGCCGCGCCGGTGCTGACGCTGTCGGCCATGGTGCTGGCAATCCTGAATGCGCAACTGGGCGTGCCGGTCGGCGTGGCGATCTTGCTCGCGCTTGCCGCCGGCGGGGTGGCCGGCGTGGTGAACGGCATCCTGGTGGTCTGGGTTGGCATCGATTCGATCATCGTCACGCTCGGTACCGGCACGCTGGTCAGCGGCGTCGTGCTGTGGATCAGCAACAGCGAGATGGTGTCGGGCATTTCCCAGACCCTGGTGAACTGGGTGATCGTGCCGCGGCTGTGGGGGGTGTCGTTCGGCTTCGTCTATGCGCTGGGGCTGACGGTCGCGCTGTGGTACGTGCTGGACTACACGCCGCTCGGCCTCAAGCTGCTGTTCGTCGGGCGAGGACGGCGGGTGGCGCGGCTGTCCGGCCTGAACGTCGGCCGGCTGCGCTTCGGCGCGCTGGTCGCATGTTCGCTGCTCGCGGCCTTCGCCGGCGTGCTGTACGCCGGCACCAGCGGCGCGGCGGATCCCAACTCCGGCGACAGCTTCATGCTGCCGGCCTTCGCCGCGGCGTTCCTCGGCTCGACCGCGGTGCGGCCGGGACGGTTCAACGCCTGGGGATCGTTCACCGCGGTGTATTTCCTGGTGACCGGGATCACCGGCCTGTCGCTGATGGGCATCCAGATCTTCATCCAGGACCTGTTCTACGGCATGGCCCTGATCGTCGGCGTGACGCTGTCGCTGCTGGTGCGCCGGCGCGAGCAACGCGAACGCGACGTGGCGGAGACGCCGGAGGATTAGCCGTGCGCACAAGGATCGTTTCCCGGGTTAAGATCGGGTCAGTGTCGCACAACAGTGCGCGGATGGAGTGACGGCGTTGTTCACCAGAACCTTCCCCACCCGTCCGACACGCATGCTCGCCACCGCGCTGCTCTGCGCCGCGGCAATCGCCGCCGCTGATGCGCAAACCCCGGCGCCGTCGCCACCGGACGCCACGCCAACCGCCGCGCACGCGCCGGCCGCGCCGCCGGCGACCGATCCCATCCGGCTGCCCGCCGACATCACCACGCATCACACGTTGGAGCTGCCGGGCCGCACGCTGCACTTCACCGCCACAGCCGGCAGCATCCGGCTGCGCGACGAGAAGAACGCGCCACAGGCCGATGTGGCCTTCGTCGCCTACCAGCTCGACGGCGCCGACAAGCTGACCCGCCCCGTCACCTTCGCCTTCAACGGCGGCCCCGGCATGGCCTCCGGCTGGCTGCAGGTGGGCGCTGTGGGGCCGTGGCGCGTGGCGCTCGGTGGGGCGTCGGGCGTGCCATCCGGCTCGCCGGTGCCGATCCCCAACGCGGAAACCTGGCTCGACTTCACCGACCTGGTGTTCATCGATCCGCCCGGCACCGGCTATTCGCGCATCCTCGCCAGCGGCGACGCGGCGGAAAAGCGCTTCTGGTCGGTGCGCGGCGACATCGACATGCTGGCTGAGGTGATCCGCCGCTGGCTCGACCGCAGCGACCGCATCGTCTCGCCCAAGTACTTGCTCGGCGAGAGCTATGGCGGCTTCCGTGCCCCCCGCCTCGCGCGCGAGCTGCAATCGACCCAGGGCGTCGGCGTCACCGGCATGGTGCTGCTGTCGCCCCTGCTCGACGTGCATATCGAAAGCGGCGCGACCGACCCATTCGCCTGGGTGGACCGCCTGCCCTCGGAGGTCGCCGCCGCGCGTGCGCTGAAGGGGCCGGTGACACGCGCCGACGTGGCCGATGCGGAGCAATACGCAGCGACCGATTATCTGGTCGATCTGCTGCGCGGCGAACGCGACGCCGCGGCGATCGACCGCCTCTCCGCCCGCGTGGCGGCGCTGACCGGTCTCGACCCGGCCCTGGTGCGCCGGTTGCACGGCCGGCTCGACACCGACGTGTTCCTGCACGAGCTGGAACGCGCGCAGGGCCGTGTCGGAAGTCAGTACGACGCCACCATCGCCGGCGCCGACCCGTTCCCGCATCGGCCGCTCAGCGTCTATCCGGACCCGGTGCTGGAGGGGTTCAAGGCACCGGTCACCGGCGCCATGGTCGCGCTCTACACCGAGACGCTGAACTGGCGCCCGGAAGGCATCTACCGCCTGTCGAACGACACGGTGTTCGCGCAATGGGACTGGGGCCGCGGCATGGGGCGGCCGGAATCGCTTACCGCCTTGCAAGCCGCGCTGTCGCTCGATCCGCGGCTGCATGTGCTGATCGCGCACGGCCTGTTCGACCTGCGCACCCCGTATTTCGCCAGCGAGCGGATCTCGCGCGCGTTGCCGGATGTCGGCGCGCCGAACCGCGTGCGGCTGGCGGTCTATCCCGGCGGCCACATGTTCTATTCCGACGACGCGTCGCGCGCCGCGCTACGCCGGGACGTGCGGACGCTGTTCGGAGATTAGGGTTCGCCGAGGAAGCAACGAGGCAACATGCGGCACCGCATCGTCCGTCCCGTCATGGCGGGCGAAGACTCCATTGGCGTTGAATTGCGGTGTTTGGGCGTCGGAACCGGCTACGCCGCGTCACGCTGCGCACAGGCCCCCCATCCACGACTTTGCGGCTCACATCAAGGAAAGTCGTGGATGGTCCGCCTTCGCGGACCATGACGAATTGGGCACGGTCCGCCCGTCAATGATTCGAGTATTGCTCGGCGAGTCCTCAGTGGCGGCGGCAGCTCTCCACGTAGGCGTGGCGGGCTTCCCGTTCGCCCTGCGCGTCGCGGTAGCGGGCGCCGAGGCACCAGTCGTAATGCACGCGGTAGTCCATCGTCCAACGCGGGCCGTACGCGCCCGGGGCACACCACGGCATCGAACGCGCGAAGCGGGCCTGATCGACCGCGACGCGCGCATAGTCGTTGCAGAATCCCGGATCGGCGGCGCGGGCCATGGCAGGCACCAGCAAATATGCCGCCAGGGCTGCTGCGCCGAAAGCAATGATCCCGCGCACGTTGTCCTCCCAGAACGTCAATGCCGGATGATGCGCGGGCAACCTGTCGTCAGGCAAGCGCCAGAGCGTTATTGCAGCCAACCCGGCGGTTGACACTCGGCTTGTTCGCACCGGCGCTCCTCCCGTGATGGCTCGGCTTGACCCGGCCACCCATAGGGCACCGTGCCGCGATAGATGGCCGGGGCAAATCCGGCCATGACGGTGCAGGCCGGCTCTGACGGGCGTCAAACCCCCGCACGATCGCCAGTGGCGAAATGCGTCTGCCCATGCGATGACGCAGCGCATGCAGGAGGTCAGCGCTGCGGGACAGGCCGGCTCGGTCGATGCCGAGCTGATCGCGGTGATCGTCTCGGTCACCGACGGCGAACCGCGCGTGCTGACGATCGACGACGGCAGTGGTTTGCCGTCGGGGCCGTTCGAGACCAGCCACCGCTCCCTCCAGGCGGCCTTGCGTTCCTGGGTGGAGCAGCAGACCCACCATCCGGTGGGTTATGTCGAGCAACTCTACACGTTTGCCGATCGGGACAGGGCCGCGCCGGGGCGGCAGGTGGTATCCGTGTCGTATCTCGGGCTGACGCGCGAGGCGCCACGGGAACGGCGAGCCGCCGGCGGGCGCGGTGTCGGCTGGCAGGACTGGTACCGCTATTTTCCGTGGGAGGATCGGCGGGAACCGGATGATGCGCTGGCGGCACAGGTGACCGCACCGTTGCTGGCATGGGCCGAGGCGGCGCCGGACGCCATGCTGCGCTGGCAGCGGCGCAACCGGGTGACGATCAATTTCGGCATCGACGGGAATACCTGGAACGAGGACCTGGTGTTGCAGCGTTACGAGACGCTGTGGGAGGCCGGGCTGGTTCCCGAGGCGGGCGGCAGCGTGGTGCCGGGCCAGGCGATGGCGCACGACCATCGCCGCATCCTGGCCACCGGCATCGCCCGGCTGCGCGGCAAGATCAAATACCGTCCGCTGGTGTTCGAGTTGATGCCGCCGGCCTTCACGCTCGGGCAGTTGCAACGCACGGTGGAAGCGTTGGCGGGGCGCCGTCTGCATAAGCAGAATTTCCGCCGGCTGATCGAGCAGCAGGAGTTGGTCGAGGAGACCGGGCGGATGGCGACCGAGACGGGCGGACGACCGGCAAAGTTGTTCCGGTTCCGCCGCGCTCTGCTGGTCGAGCGCGCGGTGGCGGGGACGAAGCTGCCGCTGGCGCGATAGGGGAGGGCGCCAGCAGGCGCGGTCGGCCTGCGCCATGCCGCGCCGGCCATCCCGGTTGCTTCAACATGCGCCGGCTTCGGTCATGCCCGGTCTTCACCGCAGTTGTGCGCCTGGCAACGTTGTCATGGCGCATCGGGGAATCTCGGCAGGCGCTGCCTCGGTCTTGTCGGCGTGCGTTCGCGTGGTTCGAGCGCGCGCCAGCCAACGAGGAATACACTGCCATGAAGACCCTGTTTGTTGCGTCGGCGCTTGCCCGGAGCGTCGGGATGGGTGCCGCTTTCGCGTCCGTCACGACCGACACCGACGGCAGCACTTACGATTCCGGTGCGGTCGTTGCGGCGTCGAAGAATGACACGTCGGCCCCGCGCCTGCGGCGGGCCAACCCGACGGCATGGCACAAGACCGATAGCATGCGGGTGGTCCGCTTCGGTCCGCCGGAGGCGAGCGGCAACGCAGGCTGCGCGAGGTCACCAGTCGAATAGCGAAAGGGTCGGCCAGTCAGCTGGCCCGCTTCGCGCTTGCCCGTGGCAAACCAGGTCGTGTGTGGGCTTGGTTCAGCCAGCTCCCGGAGCGTCTCCGCTGGCGCCTTCGGTCTCTTCAGTGTCGAACGACAAGTCTGCATAAATGTCCGATAGCGGACTCTCGACATCGATCTCCGGCATGCGTAACACGTCCCCCGCGGTGAGTGCGCGTGCGTCCCAATCCGATCCGTGTCGCGCGAACACCGTTGCCGCGATACTGTCCTGCTCGAGGATGACGTAGCGCTGGATTGATTCGGTTGCCTGGTATTCGCGAAGCTTTTCGATGCGGTCGGTGCGGGACGTGCCCGGGCTGAGTACTTCGAACACGACGACCGGCTGCTTGATGACGGTCTCGCCGGGCGGCACCGGCGTGCAATACACGAAAGCATCCGGATAGCGGATGCGGTCCATCACCTCAATTTTCAGAGTTGGACCCTTACACGGCACGGCTTGCCCCGCAGACGTTCGCGCAGGAGCGCCCGCAAGGTGCCCCCGATGGCTTCGTGCGCGATCGTCCCGCCGGTCATGGCAACAGGCTGGAAGCCGTCGAATTCGTAGCGCAGCGGCTGCCGTTCCTCCCAGGCGAGGAACTGCATCGCGTCACCCTCCGCCACCGGCCGCCAGAAACGCTTCCAGCACCGCGACAAACCCCGCAGGGTTGTCGGCGTGCAGCCAATGCCCGGCGTGCTTCAACGTGACGAACCGCGCCGCCGGAAACAGCGCGCGGATCGCCGGCCGGTCGTCCGCCCGCACATAGTCCGACGCCGCACCCGCGACGAACAGCGTCGGCCCGCGATACACCGCGCCTGCCGGCGCCTCCCAGCCCTCGATCACCGGCATCGCCGCGGCGATCTCCCGCAGCCCGATGCGCCAACCCGGATGCCCGCCGGGCGCCAGGTTCTGCAACAGGAACGCGCGCAGTCCCGCATCCGGCACCGCCGCCGCCAGCGCGGCGTCGGCCGCCGCCCGCGTCAGGCCCGGCGACAGCGGGATCGCCCCCAGCGCGGCGGCGATCTCCGCGTTGTGGTGCTCGTAGGCGACCGGCGCGATGTCCGCCACCACCAGCCGCGACACCTGGTCCGGTCGCGACAGCGCCGCCATCATCGCCGCCTTGCCGCCCATCGAGTGCCCGACCAGCGCGGCCGGCAACGCGGCACGCTGGTCCAGCGTCGCCAGCACGTCCGCCGCCATCGCCGGGTAGTCCATCGCCGCAGCATGCGGGCTGCTGCCGTGGTTGCGCAGATCCAGCGCCAGCACGCGGAACCGCGGCGCCAATGCGCGCTGCACCACGCCCAGGTTGCGTGCCGCCCCGAACAGCCCGTGCAACAGCGCGACCGGCGAACCCTCGCCCGCTTCCACCGTGTGCAGGATCATCCTCGCCTCCTCCGACCTGGCGCCATGGGCCAGGCCCGCAGTGAGCCCGTGGGAAATGCCGCGATCGCCACGCCGCCGATGATGAGCGCCGAACCTGCCACAAGGTCGGCGGTGATCGCCTCGCCCAGCAGCAGGTTTGCCAGCAACAGGCTGACCGCCGGCGTGGTCAGGAACCCGACGGAAGACACCATGGTGGGCAGCTTCGCGGTCGCCTCCACGATGCACCAGGTGCCGATCGGCCCGGCCACGCAGCCTATAGCGGCCAGCGCCAGCCAGCATCCCGGCTGCGATCCCAGCGTGCCGTGCGGCGCCTCCAGCAGCACCAGCGGCAACAGCAGCAGCGAGGCCAGGCCGAAGCACCACGGCAGCAGTTCGAACATCGACAGCGACGGCCGTGCCGCGCGGGTGACGATGATCGCCACCGACCAGCACAGGCCGGCCGCCAGCAGGAACGCATGACCGACCAGCACCGGAAGGGACGTCCAGTCGATCGCCCAGGGGCTCATCAGCACCACCACGCCGGCCAGGCCGATGGCGGCGGCGACCCAGCGCCGCGGCGGGATGGGCTCGCGCAGGAACACCAGCGACAGCGGCACGATCCAGATCGTCGTCGTGTTGGCCAGGATCGCGGTGCGGCCCGCCGGCACCCAGGCCACCGCGACATGCGCGAAGGCGAAATACCCGGCGAGTTGCAACGCTCCGATCGCGACCAGCGCCGGCAGGTCGGCGCGCCCCGGCAGCCGCAGGCGCCCGCCCGCCACGACGATCACGGCCGTCGTCACGCCCGACAGCACGGCGCGCCCCTCGGCGAACCACAATGGCGTGGCGCCCAGGGCCAGCGCGATCTTGGTCAGCGGCCAGGCACTGGATAGCAACACCACCGAGGCGAGGAGCTGGGCAACCCCGGCCGGCGGCAGAGTTGCGTTATTTTGCGAGAGTCTCTCGTCCATGGGTTGCGAAACGCTGATTTGTCCTGACATAACCGCTGCATGACCTTTTCGATCGTAGGCCGCTGCCCGAATACCGGGGAGCTCGGCGCCGCGACGGCGACCTCCAATATCGCCGTCGGCGCGCGCGTCGCCCATTGTGCCGCCGGCATCGGCGCCGTCGTCACCCAGCATCGCACTGATCCCCGCCTCGGGCCACGCGGCCTCGCCCTGCTCCGGTCGGGGTGCTCGGCGCAGCAGACGGTTGATGCGCTGGTCGCCTCGACGCCGCACGCCCAGTGGCGGCAGATCGGCGTGGTCGATGCGGCCGGCGGCTCCGCGGCCTGGTCCGGCGCGCGCACCCGGCCGGAAATGAGCGCGGCCACCGCGGAGAACGCCTGCGCCATCGGCAACATCCTGGCCAACGCCCGGATCCCCGCCGCGATGCTGCGGCGCTTCCAGGCCCGGCCGAGCGCACCGCTCGCCGAACGGCTGATGTCCGCCCTGGAGGAGGGGCTGGCCGCCGGGGGTGAGCATGGCCCGTTGCGCAGCGCACATTTGCTGGTGGTGGACACCGAGAGCTTCCCGCTGGTGGATCTGCGTGTCGATTGGCACGACCAGCCGATCGGGGAGCTGCGCGCCTTGTGGAATCGCTACGCGCCGGAGATGGGGACGTTCATGCTGCGCGCCCTGGACCCCGACAATCCGCTGGGCAACGCGGTGCCATAGGGCCTGGACAGGACCCGGCGACTGCGGCATCCGGTTGGCGGCATGGCCCGGGTTCTGCCCCGGGACGGCATGATCCGGGGACTCGCCCTCGGGCTTTGGACCCACCCGGACCTCTCCCCGGGGGTTTGAGCCTGGCCCTGTCCCCGGGGCGTTCGATCCGGGGAAGACAGCGATGGCGGCAGCGGACGAAAAACTCCTGGCAGATGATGAGCCGGCGCCGGTGCGCGTCCTGCATGAGTCCGGCGCGTCCGACTTCCTGCTGACCGCCGACCATGCCGGCCGGATCATTCCACGCCGCCTCGGCCGCCTGGGCGTGCCCGACAGCGAACTCGACCGTCATATCGCCTGGGACATCGGCATCGCCGGCGTGACCGGACACCTCGCGGCGGCGCTCGACGCCACCGCGGTGTTGCAGACCTATTCACGGCTGGTGATCGACTGCAACCGCGATCCGTCGGTGCCCAGCGCGATGCCGGAAGTGAGCGAGACGACGCCGGTTCCCGGCAATGTCGGGCTGTCCGCCGCCGATCGCGCCGCGCGGGTCCGCGAGATCTTCACGCCGTACCACGCGCGGATTGCGGCGTTGCTGGACGCCCGCGTGGCGGCGCGGCGGCGCACCGTGCTGGTGGCGATGCACAGCTTCACCCCGGTGTTCAGGGGCGAGTCGCGCGCGGTGCAGGTGGGCGTGTTGTTCAACCGCGACGCGCGGCTGGCGGCGGCGCTGCTGGACCTGCTGCGGGCCGAGGGTGACATCGTGGTCGGCGAGAACGCGCCCTACGCGGTGACCGACACCAGCGACTACGGCGTGCCGGTGCACGGCGAGAAACGCGGCCTGCCGCACGTCGAAATCGAGATCCGCCAGGACCTGATCGCCGATGCGCAGGGCCAGGCAGCGTGGGCGGCGCGGTTCGCCCGGCTGCTGCCGGCAGCGGATGCCAGGTTGCGGGGGTTGGGAGGATGAATGCGGCTGATAAGACGGGTTCACCACTAATGCACAAAGACACCAAGATCATACGGATCTTGGTTTCTTCGTGTCTTTGTGGTGAAACTACCTTTCTGTCAGGAGTGCCATGACACCTGCCCAGCCCAACCCTCGGCTGAGCCGCGACGTCCCGATCGATCCGGCACACGCAGCGCTGCTGTTCATCGACGTGCAGAACTACACCTGCCGCCCGGACGGCGGCGAATACGCCGGGCTGAGCGAAGCCGACCGGGAGGCCCGCTACGGCGATTTCTTCCGCACCCTGCGCGACACCGCGGTCCCCAACATGCAGAAGCTCCAGGCCGCCTGCCGGCAGGCGCGGATCGAGGTCATGTACACGGTGATCGAGGCGCTGACCAAGGACGGACGCGACCAGAGCCTCGACTACAAGATCAGCCGGTTGTTCGTGCCCCGCGGCGCATGGGATGCGCTGGTGCTGTCGGCGATCGCGCCGGCCGCCGACGAGATCGTCCTGCCGAAGACGTCGTCCTCGGTGTTCATCTCGACGAACATCGATTACGTGCTGCGCAACCTGGGGGTGCGCTCGCTCATCCTGGCCGGCGTGCTGACCGACCAGTGCGTCGATTCGGCGGTGCGGGATGCCTGCGACCTGGGCTACCTGGTGACCGTCCCCACCGACGCCTGCGCCACGTTGTCGGCCCAGCGGCATGACTGGTCGCTGCGCAACAACCGCGGCTACTGCCGCCAGATGACCACCGGGGCGTTGCTGGCCGAAATCACCTCTCCCGCGCTGCGCGCGGGAGAGGTTGCTACGGCCGCGGGTTGACGGTCGACGGCGTGCCGATCCCGGTGTCGCCCACCACGATCTGCGTCGCCGTGCAGTCGTTCATATGATCCGCCCGCAGCGTCCGCCCGTTATTCAATGACACCATCATCGAATCGAGACACTCCTGGCGCGGCACGACGATCTTGCGGGCCTGGTTCGGCTGCACCGGTGCGTAGCTCAGCACCCGGTTCTTCCCGTCCGTCATATGCGCCTGCGCTGACGTCACCACCTGTCCGCTCTCATTCTTAAGCGAGAACGATCGCATCTGCTCTTTCGGCGACCGCAGCGGAGCAGTGGGAAATTGCTGCGCCAGCGCAGGACCCGCGGTCAGCACCAGACAGACCAGGGGCAACAGACGCACCATGCGGCAATCCTCCAGGCGGTTGCACCGGAGCGCGGCGCCGAGTGTACCGGTTCTGCCGCACCCGATGTGATCAGCACGCCGTGATCGGTTGTCAGCCCGGCCGTTCGGTGGTCCGATCGGGCTCGCACCAACCGACCGGCCCCGTCATGCCCGACCCGATCACCGAGGAACTGTTCCGCAACGCCGTCGCCGCACTCGGCGACGAGATGGTGCTGACGATCTACCGCACCGCCTATTCCGGCGTGTTGAAGAACATCATGGACTACAGCGCCGCGCTGTGCGACGCGAGCGGCCGCCTCGTGGCGCAGGGCCTCGCCCTGCCCGGCCATCTCTGCTCCATTCCCGTTGCGTTACAAGCGGCGTTGCGCCACTACGGCGACGACATCGCCGACGGCGACATCCTGATCAACAACGACCCCTACGACGGCGGCATGCACCTGCCGGACATCTTCATCTTCAAGCCGCTGTTCGCCGACGGCCGGCCGATCGCCTACGCCGCCACCATCTGCCACCACACCGATGTCGGCGGCCGCGTCCCCGGCTCCAACGCCTCCGACAGTACGGAAATCTACGCCGAGGGCCTGCGCATCCCGCCGCTGAAACTGTACGAGCGCGGCAAGCCCAACGCCACGCTGTTCCGCATCATCGATCGCAACGTGCGCCTGCCGAACCGCGTGCTGGGCGACATCCGCAGCCAGCTCGCCGCTTGCGAGATCGCCGCGCGCGGCATGGTGGACCTCGTCGCGCGCTACGGCGCCGACGGCGTGCGCAACCTGATGCACGCCACGATGGACTATTCCGAGCGCCTGACCCGGCATTGCCTCGCCCAACTGCCGGATGGCGAGGCCAGCTTCACCGACTGGATCGACGACGACCAGATCGATGCCGGCAAGCCGATCAAGCTGGTCTGCACGGTGCGCAAGCACGGCGAGACGATGGAGGTGGACTGGACCGGCAGCGCGCCTCAGGTGAAAGGCGCGATCAACAACACCTGGAGCTACACCGCCGCCGCCAGCTTCACCGCGGTGAAGTCGGTGCTGTCGATCAACATGCCGAACAACGACGGCGTGTTCCGGCCGATCTCGGTCATCGCGCCGCCCGGCACCATCACCCACGGCAAGCTGCCCGCCGCCTGCGCCGCGCGCGGCCTGACCGGGTTCCGCGCCGTCGATTGCTGCTTCGGCGCGCTGGCGCAGTTGTACCCGGACCGGGTGTATGCGGCGTCGGACGGCGGCAACACCGGCGTAACGATCGGCGGCTACGACAAGGACTTGCAGCCGTTCATCTACGTGGACTTCCTGTGCGGAAGCTGGGGCGGCCGGCCGTGGGAGGACGGCCTGGACGGCAACACCAATATGTTCGCCAACATGGCAAGCTTCTCGGTCGAGGTGATCGAGGCGGAGAACCCGCTGGAAGTGCTGGACTACGAATTCATCCCCGACACCGGCGGCGGCGGAAAGTTCCGCGGCGGCATGGCGCAACGCAAGACCTGGCGCATGCTGGCGGACGAGGGCATCCTGCAAGTGCGCGCCGACCGGCAGACCCATCGGCCCTACGGCTTGCAAGGCGGCGCCCCCGGCGCCCCGGGACGCAACGTGCTCGATGCGGGCCTGCCGACCGAGACACCGCTGCATGCCAAGCTGACGATGACCCTGAAGCGCGGCCAGGTGTTTCGTCACGAATTGCCCGGCTCCGGCGGCTGGGGCGACCCGCTGTCGCGCGACCTCGCCTCGGTGGCCAAGGATTTGCGCGATGGCCTGGTGACGATCGAGGGCGCGGCACGCGACTACGGCGTGGTGGCATCCGGCGACCCGCCCGGGATCGATGCGCTGGCAACGCAGCGGCTCAGGGCGCGGATGTCCGGCGAGTAAATGCAACTCCCCCTCCCCTTGAGGGAGGGGGTCGGGGGGAGGGGTGCGGGCGCCCCAGGCTCGAGGGCGCCCGCACCCCTCCCCCCAACCCCCTCCCTCAAGGGGAGGGGGAGTCTCCTGCCCTACCCCGCCGCCGCCATCAGGTAGTTCACCCCGAGGTCCCGCGAGGTCCGCCAGCCGCCGCGCAGCGGGTCCGGCACCAAGCCGGCCACATCCGTCACCCGCAGCCCCGCATCGCGCACCAGGCTCCCCAGCTCCACCGGGGTGATGAACTTGCGCCAGTCATGCGTGCCGACCGGCAGCCAGCGGAGCACGTATTCCACCCCGACCTTGGCGGTGAGGAAAGCCCGGGAGGTGCGGTTCAGGGTGGACAGGAACAGCAGTCCTCCCGGCTGCAACAGCCCTGCCAAGGTTCGCGCGAAGGCGGCGGGATCAGGCACATGCTCGATCACCTCCAGTGCGGTCACCACCGGGAAGCGCAGCCCCTCCGCCAGCAGGTCCTCCGGTGCGCCCACCCGGTAGGTCAGGCGAAGACCCTGGCCGGCCGCATGCGTTTCCGCCGCGGCGATCGTCTCGACGCCGGCGTCCAGGCCAAGCACGTTGAAGCCGCGCCGGGCCAGTGCCTCCGCCGCCAGTCCGGCGCCGCAGCCCACGTCCAGCACGCGCACGCCCGCGCTGTCCGGAAAGCGCCGCAACACGCGATCCGCGATCCAGCCGATCCGCACCGGGTTCATCCGATGCAGTGCCCGCATCGACCCGTTCGGGTCCCACCAGCCCGCGGCCAGCGAGTCGAACCGCGCCACATCCGCAGCCGAAACGGTCGTATTGCCCATGGCTGCTCCTCCTGCCGCCGTGCACCGGTATGTGTGTCCGACCACCGGCCGCTGGCAATGGCGCTCATCGTGACGCAGTCCGGCGGCACCCTCGGCGCGGCCCCCCGGCCGCCAGGTCAGCCACGGCGCGGCGAACCGTGCCGCCGCTGCAACCGCAACGGTCGTGCCGCCGATGGTTGCCCCTCCTGCCGCGCGCCAGTATGTGTGCGCGAGCACTGAACGCTGGCAATCGATCCCTGACAATGGCGCGTATCGTGATGAAATTCGGCGGCACCTCGGTCGCCGACCTCGACCGCATCCGCAACGTCGCGGCCCGCGTCAAGCGCGAGGTCGACGCGGGGAACCAGGTCGCCGTCGTGGTTTCGGCGATGGCCGGCGCCACCAACCAGCTCGTCGCCTGGTGCCAGGCGCTGTCGCCGCTGCACGACGCACGGGAATACGATACCGTCGTCTCCACCGGCGAACAGGTCACCACCGGCCTGCTGGCGATCGCGTTGCAGGAGATCGGGGTGGAGGCGCGCTCCTGGCAGGGTTGGCAAATCCCCATCAAGACCGACAATTCCCACGGCAAGGCGCGCATCCTCGACATCGACGGATCGGACCTGATCCACCGCATGGAAATGGGCCATGTCGCGGTGGTGGCCGGCTTCCAGGGCATCGCCCCGAACCGCCGCATCACCACGCTGGGGCGCGGCGGCTCGGATACCTCCGCGGTGGCGCTGGCGGCGGCACTGAAGGCCGACCGCTGCGACATCTATACCGATGTGGACGGCGTCTATACCACCGACCCACGCATCGTCCCGCAGGCGCGCAAACTGGCCAAGATCGCCTATGAGGAAATGCTGGAGCTGGCCTCGGTGGGGGCTAAAGTACTACAGACCCGCAGCGTCGAGCTGGCGATGAACGAGCGGGTGCGCGTGCGGGTGCTGTCCAGTTTCCAGGACCTCCCGGTTGGCGCCGAAACCGGCACGCTCGTGGTGGATGAGGACGAAATCGTGGAAAAAGAGAACGTTTCCGGCATCGCTTACTCGCGCGACGAGTCCAAGATCACGGTGCGCCGGGTACCGGACCGGCCCGGCATCGCCGCCACCATCTTCAGCGCGCTGTCGGACCAGAACGTCAACGTGGACATGATCGTGCAGAATATTTCGGCGGATGGCACGACCGACATGACGTTTACCGTCGGCAAGGCCGATCTCCCCCGCGCCCGGTTGGCGCTGGAGGGGATCAAGCCGGCGATCGGCTACGCCGAGCTGCTGGAGGACCCGAACGTGGCGAAGATCAGCGTCGTGGGGGTCGGCATGCGCAGCCACGCCGGCGTCGCCAACACGATGTTCCGGGCGCTGGCGGACAAGGCGATCAACATCCAGGTCATCTCGACCAGCGAGATCAAGGTTTCCGTCCTCATCGCCGCCGAGTACACGGAACTGGCCGTGCGGGCGCTGCATACCGCGTACGGTCTCGATGCCGGCTGACCCTCGCAATAATCTCCCCCTCCCCTTGAGGGAGGGGGCTGGGGGGAGGGGTACGTACCGCCCCGACCCGCGGATGAACGCACCCCTCCCCCCAACCCTTGATCCGCTTCGCGGCTCAAGCCCTCAAGGGGAGGGGGAGGATTTGGCTCGTGCCGCCCGGGCAAAACTCGACCAACTCTGGGCGCGCGGCACCGCATTCCTCGGCTGTCGTGTCGCCCTGCTGGGGGGCGCGATGAGCTGGGTCAGCGAACGCCACCTCGTCGCCGCGATCTCCAATGCCGGCGGGTTCGGCGTCATCGCCTGCGGCTCGATGAACCCGGACCAGTTGGCCGCCGAGATCGCCGGCACCCAGGCGCTGACCACCCAGCCGTTCGGCGTCAACCTGATCACCATGCATCCGCAGCTCGACGACCTGGTGCGGGTGTGCCTGGAGGCGAAGGTTGGCCACGTGGTGCTGGCCGGTGGCATTCCGCCCGGCGCGGCGGTGCGCGCGGTGAAGGATGGCGGGGCGAAGCTGATCGCCTTCACGCCGGCGCTGGTGCTGGCCCGCCGCCTGATCCGCAGCGGCGCGGACGCCTTGGTGATCGAGGGTTCCGAGGCCGGCGGGCATATCGGCCCGGTGTCGCTGAACGTGCTGGCGCAGGAGATCCTGCCGCATATCCGCGAGGTGCCGGTATTCGTCGCCGGCGGGCTGGGGCGCGGCGAGGCGATCCTCGCCTACCTGGAGATGGGGGCGTCGGGTGCGCAGCTCGGCACGCGTTTCGCCGCCACCACCGAATCCATCGCCCATCCGAAGTTCAAGCAGGCGTTCATCCGCGCCAACGCACGCGACGCGGTGCCCTCGGTGCAGCTCGACGAGCGGTTCCCGGTGATCCCGGTGCGGGGGCTGGTCAATGCAGGGACGCAGCGGTTCCTGCGCCACCAGGGGGAAACCCGCGATCGGTTCCTGGCCGGGGAACTGGACAAGGAAGCGGCGCAGCTCGTCATCGAGCGCTTCTGGGCAGGGGCACTGCGTCGCGCGGTGATCGACGGCGACGTGGAGAACGGCTCGATGATGGCCGGCCAGTCGGTCGGCATGGTGACCGCAGAGCAATCGGTGGCGGCGGTCATCGCCGAGCTGGTGGACCAGGCGGTTGCCGCACTGGTGGCGCGCCATGCCAGGTAATAACCTCTCCCGCTGCGCGGGAGAGGTCGCCGCGCAGCGGCGGGCGAGGGTGATCGGGTCGCCCCGCTGCATCTTCTTACGTGCCGGCCCGATCACCCTCACCCTCGACGCTTCGCGTCTCGACCTCTCCCGCGCGCAGCGCGGGAGAGGTTAACAAAAGCCAATGGCCTCGCCACGCCGCTTGTTGGGCCGCCTGCGTACACTCCGGGCCTCCGGCGCCGCCCCGCTGACCGATCTGGTTCGCCTGGTGGCCGCCGAGTTGGTCAGCGAGGTGTGCTCCGTCTATGTGCAGAAGCCGGGCGATGTCCTCGAACTGGCCGCCACCGAGGGGCTCAACCAGGCCGCCGTCGGCCGCACCAGGCTGCGCGTCGGCGAAGGCATCGTCGGCCTGTCCGCCGCCACCGGCGCGGTCATGAACCTGCCCGACGCGCAGAACCACCCCGCCTTCGCCTACCGCCCGGAGACCGGCGAGGATCCGTACGCCTCGATGCTCGCGGTACCGGTGCGCCGCGCCGGCCGCACCCTCGGGGTGCTGGTGGTGCAGAACCGCGCGCCCCGCCACTACACCGAAGAAGAAGTGGACGAGCTGGAAACCGTGGCCATGCTGCTGGCCGAGATGCTGCCGGCGAGCGGTGCCACCGATGGCGGGGCGGAGGGCATCGCCGCCACCGTGCCACGCGTGTTCGCCGGCACCCCGCTCACCGGCGGGATCGCCATTGGCCCCGTCGTGCTGCACGGCCCGCCGCGCGTGCCGCTGCGCTTGCTCGCCGAGAACCCCGCTGCCGAGCTGGTCCGCCTGAACGCCGCGGTCGAGCGGATGCAGCGCGGACTGGACGAGCTGATCGCCACCGGCGTGCCGGATGGTGGCAGCACCGAGGATGCCGCGGCCTCGCGTGAGGTCCTGGAGACCTACCGCCTGGTCGCCGCGGATGCCGGCTGGCTGCGCCGGGTCGCCGAGGTCGTGCGCGGCGGCGTCGCCGCCGAGGCGGCCGTGCAGCGTGTCGCCGGCGAGCTGCACGACCGCATGCGCCGCATCAGCGATCCGTATCTGCGCGAACGCCTCGCCGACATGGAAGACCTGGCTGGCCGATTGCTCTCCGCCTTGCTCGGCAACGTCCCGCGCGCCGACATCCCGCAAGGCGCCATTCTGCTCGCCCGCCGCCTTGGCCCGGCCGAATTGCTCGACTGGCACGGCCGCGGCATCGCCGGCGTCGCCATCGAGGAGGCGAGCCCCGCCGGGCATGCGGCGATCCTGGCCCGCGCCCTCGGCATCCCGGCCATCGGCGGCACGCGCGGCATGCTGGACACCGCCGAGCCGGGCGACGAGGCGGTGGTGGACGCCGATGAGGGCCAGCTCGTGCTGCGGCCGGAAGTCGAGGTGCGCCAGGCCTATGCGCGCGCCCTGGACGTACAGACCGCGCAGCACGCCGGCTGGGCGCTGCTGCGCGACCAGCCGGGTGTCACCGCCGACGGTACGCCGCTGCGGTTGATGCTGAATATCGGGCTGAGCCTGGAACTGGCCCAGCTCGACGCGGTGGGGGCCGACGGGATCGGCCTGTTCCGCACCGAAATCGCCATGCTGGCGCGCGGGGCGGTGGCCGATGTCGCGGAACAGGCGGCGATCTACGCACGGGTGCTGGATGACGCCGGCGACCGGCCGGTGCTGTTCCGCACGCTCGACCTGGGCGCCGACAAGCTGCTGCCGGGAATGGCCACGGAGGAAGAGAACCCGGCCATGGGTTGGCGCTCGCTGCGCATCGGCCTCGACCGCCCCGCCCTGTTGCGCCGGCAACTGCGCGCCCTGCTGCTCGCTGCCGGCGGGCGCAAGCTGTCGGTGATGTTCCCGATGGTCGCCACCGTGGGGGAGTTCCGCGCCGCCCGCGCGCTACTGCTGGCCGAGGCGCGCCGCGTGCGCCCGGCACCGGAAAAGCTGGAGATCGGCACCATGCTGGAGGTGCCGGCCCTGATGTGGCAGCTCCCGGAACTGCTGCGCGATGCCGATTTCATTTCGGTCGGCTCGAATGATCTGCTGCAATTCATGTTTGCGGTCGATCGCGGCACGCCCTCGCTGTATGGCCGTTACGACCTGCTGTCGCAGCCGGTGCTGGATCTGCTGGAGCAATTGCTCATCGCGGCCAAGGCGGCGAAAGGCGGGGTCGGCGTTCCGGTGTCGCTCTGCGGCGAGGCGGCATCGCGCCCGCTGGAGGCGCTGACCCTGGTCGGACTGGGGATGACGACGCTGTCGATGCCGGCATCCGGGCTCCTCGCGGTGAAGGCGCTGCTGCGAGAGGTCGATCTGGCCACGTTCAGACCCGTGCTCGCCGCGATCCGCCGCGGTTCGAACGGGGCTGCCAGCCTGCGCGAGCCGATCGCCGCCTGGGCCCGCGAGAACGGGCTGCCGGTGTAGACCGCCGCCTGCCGCGCGGTCACGGCCCGGGCAGCCCGGTTGGCCAGCGGGTGAACGAAGGAAGATCAGGGCTCTGCCCTGAAACCCGCCAGGGGGCTTCGCCCCCATGGACCCCCAGCAAAGGCGCAGCCTTTGCAATCCATCCGTTGGAGAGGTTGGAGGGGGAGGAGGCCATGTGCCGCGGCTGTCGTTCCGACCGGCGGTCGGAACGACAGCCGCGGCACATGGCCTCCTCCCCCTCCAACCTCTCCAACTGAAGGGTCCCAAGGGCTCCGCCCTTGGCGGG
>Ga0181521_10000610_pt1 | contig 44232 bp, 28 predicted proteins | sample PEATcosm2014_Bin_32_FD_119764 | JGI IMG/M metagenome (GOLD analysis project Ga0181521, IMG submission 119764) | Peatland microbial communities from MTU Mesocosm Facility, Houghton, MI, USA - PEATcosm2014_Bin02_60_metaG | ecosystem: Environmental > Terrestrial > Soil > Wetlands > Peat | place...
AATGTCGTTCGTTCCGCTGCCCCTTTTCTTGCCGGCGACGTCGCTAGTAGAAAGGCGCATCTTTCTCAATTCCATTCATAAATTCGGTACGTCTTATACCGTTCTGCCCCCATCATCGCCAGGGACCGGTTCATAAGTACGTTGTCTTCCAAGATCCACGACATCTCGCAATCGCTATAGCCCAGCTTCCGGGCGTTGCGCACCAGCGTCGCGTAGAAAGCCGCCGCCAGCCCGGACGCACGATACTCTTCCAACACGCCCAGCACCAGCACCCGAACGCTCGATATCAACCGTTGATAATACAGTATTTTAACTAAACCCAGGGGCAATAGCCTACCCCCTGCCGGTTTCAGCGCCTGGTTGACGTCCGGCAGCGCCAGCGCAAAACCCACCACCCGCCCCTTCACCTCGCCGAGCAGCACCAGCTCTGGCTTCAGAATCTGCTTCATTTCCTTGCCCATCAGGGCGAACTCTTCCTGCGACATGGGCACGAATCCCCAGTTGCGCTCCCACGCCGAATTGTAAACTTGCCAGACCTGCTCCACGTCGGCGTTGAAGTTCTTCATGTCGATGGTACGTACCGTGACCCCCGCCGCGGCCATCGCCTTCTCCGCCACCCGCTCGCTTTTCGCCGTCCCGACGTCCGCCACGCTGCTGCCGTAGGCATACAGATCCTTGGCTTTGCGCAAACCGGCCTCGTCCATCAGTGCCGGGTAGTAGCGCGGGTTGTACGGCATCATCACCATCGGATCGGAATCGAAACCGTCGATCAGCATCCCGCACTCGTAGTTCGTGGATGGATTCACCGGTCCGCGCATCACCTTCGCGCCCCGCTTCTGCAGCCACTGCCACGCCCGGTCCAGCAGCGCCTTGGCCACCGCCTTATCGTCGATCGATTCGTAGAAGCCGAAAAAGCCCGCCTCCTCGTCATGGAAACGGTTGTACGCCTTGTCCAGCACCGCCGCGATCCGGCCCACCACTTGTCCATCCCGCCGCGCCAGAAAGAACTCCGCTTCGGCATTGACGTAAAACGGGTGCTTCTCCCGGTCCAGCAACTCCTTCACCGCGATGCGTAAGGGGGGCACCCAGTGCCGTTCGTTCCGGTAAAGTCTATACGGCAGTTCGACGAACTGCTTCAGGCCGGCCTTGCCTTCCGTTACCGCAATCTCGATTCCTCCCAAACGTTCACGCCCTTTCCCGCAAGATGCGGTAAAAAAATGGTGAAGCCAAAACCAGGGTCACCGCCAGGGCTGCCCCCGCGAGCAGATCGACCGTATAGTGGTATCGAAGATAAACTGTAGCAAAAATGATCGACAGTGTGTAGCAGAAATAGACCCAAAACAACCGGTTTGATATAACCCGGCTCATCCAGCACGCCAGGATGGTGAGTTCCGTGTGCCCGCTGGGAAAGCAGTCGTACGCCGTCGATTCCAGCTTGTCCAGCCCATGTTGCATGTTGTGAAACAGCCACAATCCCTGTAACGGCAAGTGTTCCAATGGTTTCAGCAGAAAGCGCGGACCCCGCGCCGGTACCAGAAGGTAGCCTGCGTAGGAGGCCAAGAAGCCCAGCGCAATCAAAAACGCAAAATATTGGAACTCTCCATACCGCCGCTTGCGCCATAACAGAAACGGCACCAGCAGCACCGCGGGCACAAATAGCGTATACACCAACTGCAAATACTCGGTGAGCAGCGGGCTGTAAATCCGCTCCAGCCAGATAGTGGGATGGACTCCCCAAAAACGGAAATCCACCCCGGACAGCCACGCGTCGCAGGCTTGGTGGCGGATCACGGGGACCAGCAGCGCCATTTCCTTATAGCAGGCCCCCACATAGGGCAAGGGGTACCAGCAGCGAAAATACCAACTGGTCGGGTTCGGTGCCTTGATCTCCACCAGCAGCAGCGCCACCCCGCCCAGGTACGCCGCCGCCAATGCCGGCGCATTCGGTATCGCGCGCCACCACCCCACCAGCAGAATGCTCGAGAAAACCACGTACCCGAGGATGACTTTGTCGACCGGCCAGAACCGCCGGCCGGCCGCCGAGACCTTCAGTAGCTCAGCCATCCAGCCTCTTTGTACCATTCGAGCGTCGCCGCCAGCCCGTGCTCCAGATCCGTCGCCGCCGTAAACCCCAACTCCGCGCGGGCCCGCTGGGTGTCGCAGGTCCATGCCGCGCACCGCGCTTCGGCAATCTTTTCCCGCGAGACGATGCCGGGCCGGCCGGTAATTTGCGCCCACACTTCCGCGCCAGCGCCCACCGCCAGCGCCAGCACCGGCGGTATCCGCACCACCCGCAACTTCACTCCCATGATGCGCGCCGCGCAGCCGGCGAGCCCGCTCCAGGAAACCGGCTGTTCATGTGCCAAATAATACGTCCGCCCCGCGCCTGCCCACGATGCCGCCAGCCTGACAAGCCCCGCCGCCAGGTCGTCCACGTAAATCGCGCTAAACCAGCGCTCTCGGCCGCTCATCCGGAGCGACCACCCCTTGGCCACCAGCTTCAGGATCTGAAAAACATCCGTATCGCGCGGCCCGTACACTACCGGCGGACGCACAATCACCGCGTCCGGACGGCTCGCCCGCACCAGCCGCTCGCCTTCCAGTTTGCTCCTGCCGTAGTTCGTCAGCGGGTGCGGCTCGGCGTCCTCATCCACCGGCCGGTTGGCCGCTTCCGACGGCCCAATCGCCGACAGCGAACTCACATGCACCAGCCGCGCGCCGCTTGCCTCCATCGCCAGCAGAAGATTCGTGGTGGCGCGCACGTTGCCGTCGTAGTATTCCTCCCGCTCGAGCGCCTTGGTGACCCCCGCCAGATGGATCACCGTCTCCACACCCGCCAGCGCTTCTGTGAGGCCCGCGCCCGTCTCCAGGTCGCCCGCCACAACCTCGGTCGCGCCCATTGAATCCGCATCGAGCGTTCTCGCCGCCTTCGGCCTTACCAGGCAGCGAACCAGCGCGCCATCCGCGTGCAGCCGTTCCAGCACATGGCCGCCAACGAAGCCCGTGCCGCCGGTGAGCAGGATCATTTGCCTATTGCAGAGTGCTGCGGAAAGCCACTTCCCCGAAGTAGCTCTCGGCCACCGTGCCGGTATGCTGCGAGTTGATCTGGATACGCAGTCCCTTCACGCGCGGCGCCGGCTTGCCATACGCCCGGGTGTAGTCCGCCGCCACGTTGCGGCTTTCCGCAATCCACTGGTTCGCCTGCCCGGCCCCGGATTCGCAAACCACCGCCACGATGCGCAGCAGCGGAATCGAGCTCACGCTCTCCATCGCTCCTTTCGGTGCGTCGGTGTCCCAGATGTAGGAAATAATATGCCGGTCGGTGAACACCACCAGCAATTGCGCCGCCTGATCGTCGGTCGACGCCTTGCGGAAATCCCCGCCGCCGGGAAGTCGCGCCACTTTCCAGCTCCAGGTCAGATACGGCAACTGAGCCGGGTCCACATCCACCGACTTTTCGAGCGCGAACGACGAGCTGACGCTCAACAGGTGCAGACACGCCGTATCCGCGTCCTTGCACACCGAAACCACCGGCCGGCCGTGGTTTACCTTGATTTCCCAGCCCGCCGGCATGCGCCCGCCGTACCAGCCCGTGGTATTCAAAACCACCATCGCCAGCGGTGCGGTTTGGGCGACAAGCGTGAACACAAAAATCGCGATTAAGATGAGTCGCTTCAAATGAACTCTCACCAGCGGTGACCGGACTGTAACTCCCATCTTATCGTAGTGCCGGCGTTTCGCGCCATCGGATCGCCAAAGTGGGCAAAGTGGGGCAGGCGCTTTCGCCTGCCAACTGTTTCCCTATCTTCCAAAGAACTGATCGTACGCCCGCTGCGCTTCCGGGTCGTCGCCATACGGATGGTCCAAATAAAACCTCAGCCAGCGCCGCGCCCGCTCCCGATCGCCCGCCCGCATATACAAATCGGCAAGCGTGCGCGCGCATAAGGAGAACTCCGGATCGCGCTCCACGTGCAGCTTGCACTCGTTTTCCAAGTGCAGATCCACCCGTCCGGCCGGCAGCGCCGCCACCCCCGGCGGCAGGTCGCGCACGAAAATCAGGGCCTGCGGATCCTCGTAGATCAGGTACCACCCCGTCTCGCCAGGCGACATCAGCGCCGGCACCAGCGGATACAGCGTGCCCGAGTTGTACTCGAAGCCGTTCGCCACAATCGCCGTCACGCCGTAGCGTTCCAGCGTCTGCCCGCGCGCCGGGTCGCCCGGCGGCGAACCCAAAATCGCCCGATAATCCTGGAACACCTGTTCGCTGAGCGCCCGGCCGTCGATAAACACCGGCTCTCCCCGCCAGATCAGATAGCCGCCATATTCATAGGTGTTGAACAGCGGTCCGCGAATGCCGTGCTCACGCAGAAACTGGACGGCATCCACAGGAAAACGCCACTCCGCCGCCCGCAACTGGAAGAACCGCCCGGCGCCGGCGCCCCAAACCAGTCCCGCGGCGAGCGCCGCCAGGGCCGCGTACCGGACCACGCGTGGCAGGGGCCGCTTCCACGGAAAATAGTCCGCAATCAGGATCGGCGCCAGCACGCCCACCAGCATTTCATTGCGGAAAGCCGTCAGCGACGCCGCCACGAACGCCGCCGCCATCAGCCAATCCGCCGGCCGCACCCGCCGCCACGAAAGAATCATCGCCAGGACCGCCGCGTAGAGCAACAGGTCGAACACATAGGGCGAACCCCACAAACTCGCCGGCGACCATTCGATCAGCGACGCTTGCAGCGGGCTTCGCCGGTAGCGCAAGATGGCCTCGATCGCGCCGAATCCGTTCGGGTTCGCGCCCGAAACCGCGATGGTGGCCAGGCTCGCCGCCAGCCAGCGCCGCATGTCTGTCCGCCGCAGCAGCGCTTCCGCCGTGTACGCGCCCACTACGACCCATCCCAGGAAGAATCCGCCGTGGCAGTTCGCCCAAACCAGGGACAGCGCCGGCAGCAGCCACAGCCGGCTCCCGCGCTCGCAAATGGCGATGAACACCGCCGTGAAAACGTAGCTCAGGATGCTCGGCCGGTCGTGCGCGAATTCGACCGCGAGCGCCGACGCCGCCAGCGCCGCCGCGATTCCCCAAAGCAGGGAACCGGTGCGCCGCGCCGCCGCCCAGCCAACCGCGCCGCACAGCAACGCCAGCAGCAGCGCTTTCCAAAACACCACCGCGCCCACGCCGCCCGCAGCTTCGAAACCGTACATCGCCAGTTGCGCCAGCCACTCGTGCGTCAGGTTGAAGCGCCGCGTGGCCGCCTCGCCGGGATAAGCGTCTCGCGCGCCCGCGGTCGTGTAGGCGAACGGGTCCGGCACCGGGAGCCGGTGTGTGCGCGCGATGTACCGGCCCGTCGCCAGGTGCCACCATGCATCCGTGTCCGCCAGTTCCGTAGAAAATAACCCCAGCAGAAATAGGCACGCCAATGCGAGCAGAGCCGCATTCAGCCAGCCGGGAGCAGGGGTGACAGCGTGATCGGGTTTGCGCAAATCCCGAGAATAGCAGACCGCTGGATTTGCAGTCGGGGGGGGCCCGTTTTCGGGTCCGCAGCGGAGTTCGCCAGCCAGCCGTTATAGCGGCTTGCACAGCACCAGCGCGTCCTCGCCGTCTTCGTAATAGCGGCGGATGCGGCGCAGCCCGGCAAACCCGAATCTCGCATAGAGCGCCTGGGCTGGCCGGTTCGACGTGCGCACCGCGAGCGTGAACCGGCGGACGCGGCGCAACCGCAAACGACGCAGCGTGCTTCGCATCAGGGAGGAGGCAATGCCCTGCCCGCGGCAGGCCGGCCCAACCGCCACCGAAACCAGCTCGGCGCAAGGCACCCCCCGGCGGACCGCGGCCGCCGTGACCATGTAGGCGCGGATGCCGGACGCAGCGGCGGCCACCAGAAACAGGCGCCCGCATTTGCCGGAGAGCTCTGCAAACAAGTTGCGATCGTAAGCGTCGGCGCCGAAACTGGCGCGCTCGATGGCCAGGACGTCATCCAGGTCGGACATCCGGAAGGGCCGTATATGGTACTGAGGCTTCATAGTCCTAAGTGCTATTTTGCTATACTTGACACCTTGGGGGCGGGCGGTGAAGAAAGCCAAGCGCAAACCGGGCGAGAGGCATCTTGACAAGAATTTCGGAGGCGCGCATACTGGTATCAAGATGCAACTGAGTGGCAACAAGAACGGATCGGAAATCCTGCCGGCGAGCCTGGTGGACTTGCGCCGCGGCGACGAAGCGGTATTGAGCGAGATCGACTTGCCGGTCGAGGATGCGCGCCGTTTGATGGAGTTCGGTTTTCTTCCCGGAGCGCGGGTGGTTGCCGGACAAAGCGCGCCGGGCGGGGATCCGCAGGTGTTTCAGGTGGATGGAGCGGAGATCGCGGTGCGGCGCGAAACCGCGCGGCGCCTCAAGATCCACCATAAGGGACGGGTTCGGAGGAAGGCATGAGCGAGTGCACCGACTGCGCCGGCTGCGGCACGTCGGCGGTGGCCGCATTTCCTCCCGACGCCGCGGTTAAGACGGTGGCCGTCATCGGGCCGCCCAACTCCGGCAAAACCACGCTTTTCAACCGGCTCACGGGCTTGCGCCAAAAGGTGGCCAATTATCCCGGCGTGACGGTGGAGCAGCACACCGGCATCGCCGAGCTTGCCGGTGGCCAATCCGTGGAATTGATCGATTTGCCGGGTGTGTACAGCCTTTCGCCGCATTCGGAAGACGAACAGGTGGCGTACGATGTGCTGACTGGCCGGCGCCAGGACACGGCCAAACCCGAAGCCATCCTGCTGGTGCTCGATTCGACCAATTTGAGCCGCCATCTGATGCTGGCGGCGCCGATCCTGGCGCTGGGTCTGCCGACCCTGATCATCCTCAACATGGCCGACGACCTGCGCAACCGCGGCGGCACGCTCGACACCAAGGCGCTCTCGCGGGAACTGGGCGCGCCGGTGGCGCTGGTGAGCGCGCGCCAGGGCGAGGGTATCGAGCAGGTGCGCGAGTTTCTGGCCGGGGCCATGGCGCTACCCATGCCCAGATCGCTGCCGGTGCTGCACGACGTTCCCAAGTGCCGCGAGTGGGCCGGAATGGTGGGCAGCCAGGCCGACTATCGGGCGCCGATTGCCCCCAAGTGGACCCGCCGCCTGGATCGCGTGGTCTTGCATCCGTTGGCCGGGCCGCTGATTTTCGCCTTTGTGGTGATCGCCGTCTTTCAATCCATCTTCAGCTATGTCACGCCGCTGATGGATGGAGTGAAGTGGCTGTTTGAAGTCTCCGGCAACTGGATTGCAATTACACTGCCGCCCTCGCCGCTCCGCTCGCTGCTGGTGGACGGAGTCTGGAAGGGCGTGGGCTCGGTGATCGTATTCCTGCCGCAGGTGCTGCTGTTGTTTCTGTTCATCGGCATCCTGGAAGATTCCGGCTACCTGGCACGCGCGGCCCTGATCGCGGACCGCACCATGGCGCGCTTCGGGCTGCAGGGCAAATCGTTTATCCCGCTGCTGTCGGCTTACGCCTGCGCGGTGCCGGCGATTATGTCCACACGCACCATCGAGAACAAGCGGGACCGCACCGCGACGATCTTGATCGCGCCCTTCATGACCTGCGCGGCGCGCTTCCCCGTTTACACGCTGATCATCGCCGCTTTCTTGCCCAACCGGCAACTGCTCGGTTTTCTCAGTGTCCGCACGGTGGCCATGATCGGCCTGTATGCGCTCGGATTCGTGATGGCGGTGCTGACGGCGCGGATTTTGAAATCGTCGATTCTGAAAAGCGGCCGCACGCCGTTTCTGCTCGAGATGCCGGCTTACCGCTGGCCCACCTTGCAATCGCTCGGGCTGCGGCTGTTCGACCGCTCGAAGGTTTTCCTGCGCCGCGCCGGCACGGTGATCCTGCTGGTGACGGTGCTGTTATGGGTGGCGGCGCACGTGCCTTACACGCACGGCCATCCTCCGGCCATCCGGGACAGCCTGGCCGGCACGTTGGGCCGCACCATCGAGCCGGTCATCAAGCCGTTGGGCTTCGATTGGAAGATCGGCATCGGCCTGATCACTTCCTTCGCCGCGCGCGAAACCATCATCGCCACGATGGGAGCGATTTATGGCATGGACCATCCGGACTCCACCAGCATGGACTTGCAGAGCGCGCTACGTCACGACCTGACGCCCGGCGCGGCGGTGGCGCTGCTGATCTTCTTCGCATTTGCCATGCAGTGCGTTTCCACCGTGGCCGTGGTGCGGCGCGAGACCGGCGGCTGGAAGTGGCCGCTCGCCCAGTTCGCCTACATGAGCGCGCTGGCTTACGGCGGCGCGTTTCTGGCCGCGCACCTGCTGCGGTACCTGTAGGTGGGGCATGCTTTAGCTTGCCCGTTTTGTTCTTTCTAGGGGCTCCCTAACCTGTCTGCACGCCGCATGCCGCCGCCGCGTCATAATATAAAGGGACACACGTATGCGGATACTGCCTTGGGCCGGGCATGCCAGGCCCCATCGCCGCCGGGGCTTCTCCCTGATTGAATTGCTGATCGTGGTATCGATCATCCTCATCCTCATCACCATCGCCGTGCCTAAGTTCACGCACGCCCAGATGTACACGCGGGAAACCGCGGCCATTCAGGCGATCAAGGCCATTCATACGGCCGAGGTCCAATACCAATCGCAGTACGGCCGCTACGCGATATCGCTCACCGAGCTTGGGCCGCCGCCCAGCGGCGCGTCGAACACTTCGGCCGCCGACTTGATTGGCAGCGACCTGGCCAATGGCGAAAAGCAGGGCTACAAATTCACCGTCTCGGCCGTCCCCGGCGGGTATGTGGTCAACGCCGTCCCGGTGGCCTATAACAGCAGCGGCAGCCGCAGCTTCTACTCCGACCAGTCGATGGTAGTTCGCGAAAACGACGGTCCCGAACCGGCCACCGCGCAAAGCAAGGAACTGCGCTAGCCTAGGTGGGACAGACGATCGGTTTTTGTCGTCTGTCAACTGTTGAACTGCGGCGAAGCTTGACAGACCACGAAAAAGCGATGGTCTGTCCCACAATAATCATGTTCTCCTACTCCGGCAACGACCTTTATTGCGAACAAGTGGCGCTGGCCGACCTGGCGGCGCACGTGGGCACGCCCGCTTACGTCTATTCCAGCCAGACCATTCTGACCAATTACCGCGCCTATGACGCGGCTTTCGGCGCGCTGCCGCACACGGTTTGCTACGCGGTGAAGGCGAATTCGTCGCTGGCCGTGCTGGCGCTGCTGGCCAAAGCCGGGGCTGGTTTCGACATCGTTTCGGGCGGCGAACTGGCGCGCGTGCTGGCCGCCGGCGGAAACCCGTCTCGAGTGGTGTTTTCGGGCGTGGGCAAAACCGCTACGGAAGTCGAGTACGCCCTCGGTCACGGCATCCACAGTTTCAATTGCGAATCCGAGCCCGAACTGGCGCTGCTCGACGCCATGGCGGCGCGGCGCGGCGTGAAGGCTGGCTTTTCGATTCGCGTCAACCCGGATGTGGATGCCGTCACCCATCCTTACATCGCCACCGGCCTGGGCCAACACAAGTTCGGCATCGCCATCGAGCGGGCGCGCGCGGTCTATGAGCGTGCGCGCACCTTTGCCAATCTGTCGGCCGAGGGCGTGAGCTGCCACATCGGTTCGCAGATCCTCGACGCGACCCCGATTCTGGAAGCGGTCGACAAGCTGGTGGAACTCGCCCGGCAGCTCCGCGCGGAGGGTTGCCCGATTCGTCATCTGGACCTGGGCGGCGGCCTGGGCATCGCCTATCGGCCCGGCGAAAAGGCGCCCGCGGTGGCCGCGTTCGTCGAGGGTCTGCACGCCAAGCTCCGCGATACCGGCCTTTCGGTGATGGTCGAGCCGGGCCGCTCCATCGTGGGTCCGGCAGGCATGTTGCTCACCCGCGTGCTCTACCGCAAGCAGAACGGCGAGAAGGAATTCATGGTGGTGGATGCGGCCATGAACGACCTGATCCGCCCGGCGCTCTACCACGCGCACCATGAGATTGTGCCGCTGCGGAAGAACGGGCTGCCGCCGGTGAAAGCGGACGTGGTGGGCCCGGTCTGCGAGAGCGGCGATTTTCTGGCGCGCGACCGCCTGATGGCCAACGCCATGCCCGGCGATTACCTGGCGGTGTGCGCGGCGGGCGCTTACGGATTCGTCCAGTCGTCGAACTACAACTCGCGGCCGCGCGCGCCGGAGGTGCTGGTGGAAGGCGCCGCTTACCGGGTGATTCGCCAGCGCGAGACTTACCTCGATCTGATGCGCGGTGAGACAATCTGATTTATCGTGAACCCTCGCAAGCTGAACCGCTCGATAGGCCCGTTGCTGGCCGGTTTGGGGCTGCTCGTGGCCTCCGTGGCGCCGGCCTTGGCGTGGCCACCGTCAGAATTGGCGCGCGACACGCTCTCCCTCGCCGGAAAATGGGAATTCGCTTTGGATCCGAACGGCGTCGGCGTGAAGGAAGGATGGGCCGGCCGCACGCTGCCGGATTCCATCGACCTGCCCCACACCACCGACGTGGCGCGCAAGGGCAAGTTCCAGGAGCCCACCCAGGAGGCCTGGAAGCTGTCGCGCCGCTACCCGTACGAAGGGCTGGCGTGGTATCGCAAGACATTCACCGTGCCGCGGACCTGGCGGGACAAGGAAGCGGCCCTTTACCTGGAGCGCACCAAGAAGGTCACCGTCTATCTGGATGGCGGCGCGCCCAGAGATGGCGGCGCGCAGCTCAGCACATCGCACCTCGTTCGCCTCGGCAAGCTCAGCCCCGGCGCGCATACGCTAACCATTCTGGTCGACAATCGCTTGAGCAACTGGCCCGACCGGGTGGTGAACAGCCACATGCTGGACGAGGCCACACAGACCAATTGGAATGGCATCCTGGGCCGCATCGAGCTGCGGACCGAGGAGCTGTTCGCCATCCAGGGCGTGAGCGTAGGGGCTGTGCCGGGCGATCCGCACCGGCTGCGCATCCACATTCACATGGCGGACGCGGCTGCTAAACCCAAGGTGACGGCAATGTGTGTCGTGGGGGACAACCAGGTAGCCGTGGCCACCGCGACCGGCACGGAGGTCAAGATCGAAACTGGGCCGGCCGTTCCGCTGTGGGATGAGTTTCATCCCAACCTGCTCAATCTTGGGTTGGAGGCCAAAGTCGGCGGCGTTATAGCGGCCTGGAGCGGGCTGGCGGGCCTACGCCACTTTCGTGCGCAGGACGGCCACTTCACCATCAACGGCCGCCGCGTCTTTCTGCGCGGCAAGCACGATGGCTGCGTTTTCCCTCTCACCGCTCATCCACCGATGGATGAAGCCGGCTGGGAGAAATATTTTGCAATAGTGCAGGCTTACGGCCTGAACCATGTGCGCTTCCATTCCTGGTGCCCGCCGGAAGCGGCGTTTGCAGTGGCGGACCGCCTGGGCATTTACCTGCAACCGGAGCTGCCGTTCTGGGGCGATCCGACCAAGCCGGGAGTCGAGGCGTTCCTCAACGAAGAGGGCCGGCGCATCCTGACCGAGTACGGCCACCATCCCTCGTTCGTGATGCTGAGCATCGGCAACGAATATTGGGGCCCGGCCGAACCCAGGCCTGGCATGGTCGCCGCGCTGCGTGCGTTCGATCCCAGCCGCCTGTATGACCAGGGCTCCAACTCGGAAGCCTGGAATCCTCATGAGTTTGCTGGCGACGATTACCGCGTCAGCGCCTACGGGAAGCCCGGGCTGGATGGCAAGGCGCGCGGCTCCTATGCTCACCAGGATAAGAAGGACGGCGAGGTTGGTTACATCCAGGAAAACACGCCGGGAACTTCGAAGACTTACACTACGGCGCTAGCGGGCAAGCGGCTGCCGTTCATCAGCCATGAAGTCGGCCAGTACCAGGTGTTCCCGAACTTTCGCGAGGCCGCCAAATACACCGGAGCGCTGCGCGCCGACAACTTCGCCGTTTTTGAGCAGCGCCTCAAGCAGGCCGGGATGCTCGATCAGGCCGAAGATTTCCGCCGCGCCAGCGGAATGCTTTCCGCGCTGGCCTACCGTGAGGAAATTGAAGCCGCCTTGCGCACCCCGGAAATGGACGGTTTCCACTTGCTGGATTTGCAGGATTATCCCGGGCAAGGCACCGCGCTGGTGGGCATGCTGGATGCCTTCCTGGATTCCAAGGGGATCGTCACGCCCGAGGAATGGCGCGCCTTTTGCTCGCCGGTCGTGCCGCTGGCCCTGTTCGCCAAGCACACCTGGACCAACCGGGAAGAGTTCACCGCCGAAATCCGCGTGGCGAACTACGGCGAGACCGCGCTCGATGGCCCCGTGCTGTGGCGGATGAAGAATGGCGCGCAGGTGCTCGGGTCTGGCAGCGTCGGCGCGGCTCCAGTGCCGGCCGGCGGCGTGACGACGGTGGGCCGCATTCGATTCGCGTTGAGCTCGGTCGAGGCTCCGGCTCGACTAGCGCTTTCGGTCGGCATCGGCGCTAGCACGCTCGAGTGGCCGCTCTGGGTCTACCCGGCCGAACCGTCGCCGCCTTTGCCCGGCGTAACCGTCGCGGGCGCCCTGGATGACGCGTTGGCGCACTTGAGCCGCGGCGAGCGCGTTCTTCTCCTGCCCAAAGCCCAAGAGGTCTCGAACAGCCTGCCCGGCTACTTCACACCGGATTTCTGGTGTTACCCGATGTTCAAAAAGGGCAACCCGCCCGGCACGCTGGGGCTGCTGATTCAGGATACTCACCCGGCCCTGGCCGCGTTCCCCACCCGCTTCTACTCCGAGTGGCAATGGCAGAGCCTGGCGCACCGCTCGCGGGCCGTCATCCTGGATTCGCTCGCCGGCTACCGGCCGATCGTGCAGTCCATCGACAACGTCGAGCGCAACCACCGCCTCGGCACCATCTTCGAGTTGAAGGTGGGCGCCGGCCGGTTGCTGGTTTGCGCCATCGATCTACCGGCGATGCCCGACGCACCGGAAGCCGCGCAGTTGCTCCTGAGCTTAGAGCAGTACGCTCAATCGCCGAAGTTCGCTCCGGCCCGCGAGGTTTCGCCAGAGGACTTGCGGAAGCTGCTGCGCGGCGAGTAGCACAGACGATCGTCTTTTGTCGTCTGTCAAGGCGTCGCGCCTTGTCGGTAATGACGGACCAAAAAAACGATGGTCTGTCCTACAATTGTGCGCGAATGCCGCACAATAGAGCATGGCCGAAATTCAACCTGCCCGCTACACGTGCTATCGCGCGGCCGGCCCGATCCCGGTCGATGGCAAGCTGGATGAGCCTTCCTGGCGCCTCGCTCCCAAGTCCGCGCCGTTCGTCGACATCGTGACTGGCGAGCCGGCTTGGTTCGACACGCGCGTGGCGTTGCTGTGGGATGACGATTACCTTTACTTCGGTTTTTGGATCGAAGAGACCGACGTCTGGGGTACTCTCACCCAGCGCGATTCCAAAATTTGGGAGGAGAATGACGTCGAGCTGTTCATCGCCGGCCGCGACGCTTATTACGAGTTTGAAATCAATGCGCTCAACACGGTGTATGAAGCCTTATGGATATGGAAGGACATTCACCAGCCAGGCGGGCGCTATTACGGGCGGCCGGAGTTCGATGCCACTCACCGGCGCACCATGGTGCTCGATGGCGTGGGCGGACACGTGCATCCGCGCGGCGAACGTTGGGGTTTCCTCGATTGGGATTTCCCTGGGCTGAAGACCGCCGTGCACGTGGATGGAGTTGTCAATAGCCGCACCAACACGGACCGCGGCTGGACTGTCGAACTGGCATTTCCGTGGAAAGGGATGGAGCTGATTGCGGATGGCCGATCATTGCCGCCCGCCGATGGCGACGTGTGGCGTATCGATTGTTCGCGCTTCGAGAAGATCGGCCGCCACCGCGAAATCCTGGACCCGTGCGCCGGCTGGACCTGGAACCGCCACGGCCACTACGATTCGCACATTCCCGAAGTCTTCCCCTACGTGACATTCTCGAGCCGCTCCGTAGCCGGATGAGCACATCGGCCCGGGCAGCGCTCATCAAAGCACAGACCCGATGCGTAGCGGATTACTCCCTGAACCCGATGACCGTGTTCGGGTAATAGTGATTCAGAATCACCCGATGATTGGCGCCGGAAGCTGCCATAGCGCTGGCGCCGCGCTGGCAGAGGCCGATGCCATGCCCTTCGCCGCGGCCGTGCACCAGGATGTGGTCGCCTTCGCGCCTTACCTGATAGTTGTATCCCGGGATTACACTCCAGCCGAGGAGCCGCCCCAACTCGATTCGGTTTGCCTCGGAACGGCCCTCGATCAGCGTGGAGTAGTTTGCGGGGAGCGCGTTCTCCCAATCCGGTGCGCTGGTCCGGCAGGGCGGGCACTCGACCGAATAGTAAGGGTATCCTTCGGCTGCCATACCCGCCTCGGCCAGGGTTCTGGTCCGCCCGCCGCAACTGGCGGAATAGAGCGCCGCCAGCACTGCACCCGCATGGAGCAGAACCTGCCCCTTGGTCTCCGACACGGCGGTGCCGGCCGCGCCGCTTCGCTCCGGCGGTTCTCTCAGGAATTGGCAGTGGGTGGTATCGCAGAACTGAAAATCCGGATGGCGCGCGGGAGAGGCAAGGTAGAAGGAGCGGGTGGCGATCGCCTGGGCCTTGAGCGCTTCGAGAGGGGCGCCGGGAACGCTTTCGGCGGCAACCGCCGACTCGACCGCCGTCTCGAGATCGGTGATGACAATCGGAACTAACTCGCCGCCGCGGACCCGCACCTCGAGAGTTGCCACGAACCGCCGCTCGATCTTCCCCGGCACACTCAGGTAGAATTCAGTCCTGCCGTGCGAACCGGATACCTGCACCACCGGGGCACTGGCCACCTGTTCCCCGGCCGTGCACAGAACACCCGATTGTCCCACGCGCAAGCGGGCCATTCGCGAACCCTCGATATTCCACGCGGCTCCCGCCACCTTGACCCGCAGCACGCCGCCGGGCGCCGCTCGCAAAATCAGCTCGGACGGATGAAATAAACCGAAGACACCGATGCGGAGATCTTTGCCGCTCGCAGCCGCATGCAGCGTTAACAGCAGGAGTACGATCCGGCTCATGCTAGCGCGCTCCTGTCAGAAAGGGCAGGAGGCGCGCCGCGGTTTCCGCCGCCTGTCTGCCGACCACTCCGTGCACTTGCACGAGGAGAACGTAGCGCGGACTATCGGCGGGGTAGACCACCACGGCGTAGCCATCGCCCGCCGCTTTTGGCGAATGGGAGCAGGGGGCCGTTCCCGTCTTGGCCAGCGCCTCGCCGCCGCGCAACGACGATCCAATTGCGGCGGCCGTACCGATGCTGGCACTCAGCCTCATTCCCTGGATCACCTCGGCAACCCCAGGCTCAGCCCTGCGCGCGGCCAATTCGGCATAGGCGCGCGCGACCTCCAGCGGAGATAGTCGCCATGCGCTTCCCACGCCGAATAACGTATCCCTGCCAGAATCCGCCGGCGGCCCGCGCAGACCGAACCGATCCACCACTTCCCAGACGTCGGCCGGCGACACGTCCGCGGCGAGCTGCCGGAAGTATGCATTGCAGGAGTGGGCAATCGCAGCAGCCAGTCCAATACGCCCGTGGCCGGTTTTCAGCCAGCAGTCAGCGCCAGTACATTCGTAAACGGGGAAGCGCATCTGGTGCCGCTGGCCGTATGTAATCGCGGTGAATGGTTTGACCAGCGAACCGACCGGAACCGCAACGTCCGCCGCGCGCCAGTCGATTGCGATTACGGTCTTGTGAGTTGCGTCCAGCAAAAGGTAGGATGTCTGCGCATTCGCCGCGAAAACAGCCACGGCGAAGAAAACCGCGAACGGGCAAGCTAAAGCATGCCCCACCGACCGCACGCAAAGAATTGGTGGGGCAGCTTCAAGCTTGCCCGTGAATCGGGTCATGGCGCGAGCTCATAGGTGACGGTCTGCTTCATCGCCTCGCCCTGTTCGGCCGCCGCTATGGTTGCCGACCTGACCCGCGAGAGCGTATCGCTCAAGCTGACCAGGTTCTGCGAAAGAAACTGCGGCGGCGCGGCGGCGGAAGCATTCACCGGGGCGCGGACGCTATCGAGTTGCCGCATCCAGACCGCGAAATTGCGGCCCTCGCGGTCGTGCCGAAAGCCGGCCGCGTAAATACCGATGTTGGGAGGCAGCGGCGCGTTGGTACGCGATAACATGCGCTCGATCAATGGCTGCGAGTTGGCCACGATCAACCGGTTCCCCTCGACGCCGACCGCCAGCGGGACAAGGCCGTCCAGGGCAAAGTACCGCACTTTCCCGCGATTCTCTTCGGTCCATCCGGCGCCGAGGCGCGTGGTGGTCCACATGCCTTCGATGCCCGAAACGATGGCCTCCCGGACCGCCGCCGCATCCCAGGCCGATCGACGGACAATCACCAGCGCGCGGTTGGTGCCGATGAAGACGGCATCCGCCGCCGCGCGCGTCTCTTCCACCTGAACGACCGCAGTCAGCTTGTCGCCGCTGAGCAGATGCTGGAGAGCTTCCGGAAGAAGTTGGCCGCTGTCGTCGGGAAACTCCGGCTCATCGATGCGGGTATCGAGATCCGCCTCGCTTCCGGCGGCAGTGGCGCCTCGCGGGGTGGACGGCGCCAGATCGGGCGAGCGCTGAGCGCTCGCCACGGCGGGATTGAGCAGCTTGGCCGTCAACAGAGCCAACGTTTCGCCTGGTTCGGGACCGGCCCATCCCCGGTAGAAACCAGCGTCGTCCGGAACCAGCCGCAGGGCTTCGGCCAGCGGTTGGGTATCCGCGGAGGATTCGGCCGAGGAGGGTGCCGCGCGGAAGAGCAGCCTCTCCTCCCGAATTGCCCCGGCGCCCAGGAACAGATCCGAAATGCCGGATGTGTACTGCAGGACCAGCGAAACGTTGCGCTGAATCCAATGCGAGCGGAAATGCGGGCTGCGGCCAAGCGCCGCGAAGTCCATCACCAGCCGCAAGTCGCCCGCGCCACCGGCCGCCCGGTTCGGCCGCGCGAACCAGCCTTCGTCGATCATTTTGTTGCGCTGAGCGTGCGCCATCAGCTCCAGCGCGCCGGCGATCAAATCTTCACGCGTCGCGAGCAGCAACACGTCATTGGTCGCGGCGAAGGCCACCACGCGGCCCGAAGCATCCGTGCGAACGTAGAAGTCCACGCCCCCGGCCTTGCGAGGCGTGTAGTTCGCTCGCGAGCGCCACAGCACCGTCTCCACGGCTTTGGCCGAAGGCAGGCGAGTCATGTACAGAAATTCGAGCTTGCCGATATCGTAGAGCGCCAGCGCGGATTCGGAGCCCGCGACGCTCTCGAGCATCGAAGCGTCCGGTGCGAAGCCGGCCGCACCCGCGTAGTTGTCGTACACCTCGTTGAGGCGCATGAAGAGATGCGACTGCGCGAAGGCGCTGTAGTTGGCGCTCGCGAGCCAGCGCTTGTGCTCCGCGGATGCGCGCCAGCGCGACAGAAGCGACCCGAAGTCCTTGGCCTCCAGGTACAGCAGAGGACCGGCCGGCACGAACTCACTCAAGCTTGGCGGCGCCGGCTGAGCCACCTGGGAGAGTACCACCGCTACGCAAACCGCCCCCAGGCCGATTCCGGCTCGCAGCAGATTCTTCTTCATAAAGCCCCCCGTTTCCCGGCGGCCAACATCGGCCGGATGATCGCCGGCTGTTCCAGGTTCGGACTGACCACGGGTCGCCGCTGCGTGTTTTCGCGGCGGCGGCCGAGTTCCGCGCTGACTGCGGCCAACCGCATATCGAGGTGTAGACTCGGGTCGATTTCCCTGGCGATCCTTAGCAGATGACTGGCCATCCCCAAGTCTCCCGAGCGCTCGACTGCATCGGCCAATCGTTGCGCGATAGCGGCGCGTTCCGCGTTGGCGAGCCCCTCGGTGGAGAGGAACGATTGGCCCGCCGACTGTGCCCATCGCATTTGCTCGCTTTCGGGTGGTTCGTCGCGACCCCACCAGCGCGGAAGAAAAGGCTCGGCGGCGGCAATCGCGGTTCGGTCGCGACCGGCATCGAGCGCGGCTCGCACCAGGCTCACCCGCACCGCCTCCGGTTCCGGATTGATGGCCACCGCTGCCAGAAGCAGCCGCAGGCGCGTGGCGGGATCTTTGGCGGCGGTGGCCGCGCGGACGCGCGCTTCGAAATAGAGCGGCTTTTCGGCGGCGGTGGGATCGACACTGCCCGCGGCCAGAAGGTCGAGCTCCGCGCTACCGCTTTGAACGGCGGGCCGCACCGCCGACAGCGCGTCAGCGGCACGCACCCGCAACTCGTAAGGAGCGGCCGGATCGGCAGCTACGGCGGCCAGCGTTTCCGTGGTGTGCCGAATCGCAGCCAGGCGCAGGCGAGCCGCCTCGTCCCATGGCGCCGCGCGTTCGCGTATCGCGAGGAATTCCACCGCTTCGGACTGGTGCCCGGTTTTCTCGAGCAGGTCCGCCGCAGCCATCAGGTTTTCGAAGGGCTCGACTGAGACCAGGTTCATGCGGCGCAGCAATGCCATCGCAGCGTCCACATTGCCGGTTTCAAGCCGTATCTCCGCTAAGCCCAGGAAATTGGTTGGACTCAAATCCCGATCGTCTAACGCGCGCGTGTACAGGTAATCCAAAACCGCTCGCGCCGATGCGCGATCGCCCTGGTTGCGCAACTGGGTGGCGGCGCTTTGCAGGGATTCCGTGGTGGGCGCGTTGGGGCGATCCTGGCGATAACGATCGAGCCGCGCCGTTAATTCGCCGGATAAGGCGGCGATCACGATCTCGATGTCGGCCGGCGGATTCTGGATGACGGCCAACAACGCTCGAGCGCGGTCCGTCTGGCGGTGCTGCACCAGGTACTGCAACAGCTCGAGCCGGCGCTGATTCAGCTCCGACTGCGCAAAGCTGCGTGCGTCGCCGGCGCTCTGCGACACCTGGGCTTCGGCGATCTCGACGATCCGGCGGAGCACCGGCTGTTTCTGCTCCTCGGGGATCGCGGAAGATACCATTTGCGAAAGGAAGCCGGCGGAATCGGCTGGCGTTCGCGCCGCCCGCGAAAGATCGAGAATCCAGCTCACACCGGCGTCCGGACTGCCGGCCGCCATCGCGCCTCGCAGCAACGGTTCGAATTGATAGGCGCCGTTCATGCGGATGTAATCATGAAGAAGCTGATCGGCCTGGGCTCGCACGCTCGGGAAAATCTTGTGCTGCCCGATGGCGGTAAGAGTGTGCTCCGCCTGGTGCCAGAATTCGGGCGGTACGTGGCCCGAGTTCTCCTGCCGCCGGAAGGCTTCGAGCGCCAGCCTCCATTGCGCGATGGCTTCCTCCTGCTTGCCCTGCTGCCAGAGGATGTCCGCGATCGAGTCGCGCGCGTTTCCGGCGTTGGGATCGAACTGAAGACCGTCTTCGTATTCCGCAAGGGCACGGCCGTGGTTCCCGAGTTCTTCGTAAGATTGGGCCAGCGCAAAATAGCCGGCGGCTTGCGCGGGCGCCCCTTCCAGCATGGCCGGTAGGTAGTCTTCCGACGCGTCACGGTTGGTAGCGGCCAGGTACTCGCCGTAGCGCGAGCCGAAATAGAACCACATCTGGCCGGCCAACTGTTGGCTGTGATCGACCGGCTTGCCGAGGCGCTCTCCAATCGTGCCGCCGCCGAGTAACCCCGCAAATGCCTGATTCACCTCGGCGGCAGGGTCGCGATAATACAGCCCAACCAGGCCCAGGTAAGCCCGCGCCCAAACCGGCGTTTTCGTACTCCCGCCCAGTGATACCGCGGCTCGCGCGAACGCCCCGTCGCCGGTCTCGATGGCAAGTTGCATGCCCGCCTGGCTGCCGGCCGCCAACTTCAGCCGGCGATCCGGATCGCGCGTGCGCAGCAGTTCCAGGTAGCGCTGAAAATCGATGCTCTCCGGATACTGCGACAACACGCGGAATTCGCTTTCGGCGTCTCCCGCTGTCGCATAGGCCTGCGCCGCTTGGGCCAGCAGATTGAGCTGGTTCATGCGTTCGCTTTTCACTTTCCAGTACCGCTCGAGCAAAGAACCCAGGTCGGCGAATTGCATCCTGGCCTTCTGGATCTCGACGATCCGCGACAGGTGCGCTTCGGCAGTCGGCGCGTCCGGCGCAGCCAGCAGCAACTCGCTCCGCCAGCGAACCTCGCGCTCTTTCAATCCCGCGTGCTGCGCCGATACGAGCAGGCTGTCGTTCCAGGCTGGCGGATTGCCCGCGGTGGCCCTGGCCTTTTCGAGGAAGGCGGCCAGCGAGACTTTTTCTTCCGGCGCAAAGTAGATGTTGGCGGCCTGGCCGATCTGGCGGAGTGCGAGGTCCGCCGCCTGCGGAACGGCTTCCCGCTGCGGCAACTTCATTCCAGCCTGCTGAGCTGCATAGAGGCGCCGGTAGGCCTCCTCGTGCTTGCGAAGCCGCGTCATGACCCGGGCGTACAGTTCGGCGCCGCTCGATTGATCGATCAGCAGCCGCGGGCCGGCCAGATCCACACCGCGCCCGGCGAATGTCGCGGCCTCCTGCAACAGACCCCACGTCTCCAGGGTCGCCGCGGCCTGGAAGAACAAATCGGGCTTCGCGGGCCGGCCTTCGATGGATGCGTCTTCGACGGCTTTCACCGCCTCCGCGGGCCGCCGCTCGCGCGCCAGGAGTTCGGCCACTTTCAGCAGCCATTGCGGATCGTGGTAACTCAGCGCGTAGAGATTGCGGTATGCCTCGATGGCCTGATCGAAACGCGTCAGCTTCTCCTGCAACTGTGCCTGCGCGATCCGCAAATCCAGCCGGTCGGGACGGACCGCGATGGCGCCATCGTAAGCCGAAACGGCCGCCGGATAATCCTCGAATTGCGTTTCGAGGCGCGCCAGCGCGACGTGCAGCCGAACGTCCTTTGGAGATTCGGCGGACGCCTTTACGTAATAACCCGCCAGCCTCGCCTGGAGCCCGTGCCGGGCCGTGAACAGAGCCGCGTCTTTGACCAGATCCTCGTCTTCCGGGTACCGGTTGATGATTTCGATGTACTGATCGACGGCCGCGGCATAATCCTTCAGTTGCTCCAGCGCGGGGATGAGGCCGCGCCGCAAACCGGCCACCCGCTGATTGCGCTCGGCGGCAGGGATGGGCGCGCGGCTCGTGTCCGCAATCTTCGCCGTATAGAAATCGCGGAGCTGCTGGTACTCACCTGCGCGCGCATACGTGCCGGCCATGGCTGCCAGGTAGTCCGCGTTGAACGGCTCGGCCACCAGTAATTCGGCGAGCAGGTCTCGCGCGCGTGCATACTTGGCCGAGTCGGCGGCTTTCTGGGCGGCTTCGAAGGTGAACTGTTTCTTGAAAACCGAATTCGAGGAGCGCGCGGCCGTGGCGAGCGTATCCACCGCCTGCTCGGGCAGATGGTTTCGCCAATAGAAATCCGTGGCGGCGCGCACCACACCGAGGATGGCGGGATTCGCGCGGAGGACGTCTTCGATGACGGCGCGAGCCGCCGCGACATCCGGTTTGCTCTCGTAATAACGGGCCAGCGCCAGCCGAAGCCGGATGCGCTCCACATCGTCGGATGCGAGCGCGATCTGGCGCTGGAGAACCGCCTCGCGAACACCGTCGAAACCGAGACGGGCGGCTGCGGCGCTCAAATCGTCGAGCAATTCCGGCGAACTGGTGCCGCGCGTCAAGAAAAGGAGGAACGCGGCGGTATCGTCTCTGCGGTTCTGCTGCTCGAGTATCGCCAGCCGCAATGCCACAGCCGGGCGGTCGGGATTGGCGCCCGTCACGAGCGCGACTGTCCGGGCCTCGATCGCCGGCCGCAATGCGGCGCGACGGGCGAGTTGGAGCAGACGCGTGCGCGCTGGCGAAACGCCTTCGGTTCCAGTACCGCCGGTTCCGAGCGCGCCCTTGACGTATTCCTCGATGGCGCGAGCGTAGTCGCCCTTGTTCTCATAAATCGCGCCTGCCTGGTAAGAGTAGAGAGCGGGATCGGAGAGTTTCCGGCGGCCCTCCGCCAGCAAGCGGAGCGCGTCGTCAAACTGGAAGTAATCCCAAAACACGGTGGCGGCTTCGAGATACCCATCCGCATTGCCCGGCTCGATTTGGGGGATGCGGTTCCAAAACGAGCGAGCCTGCGAATAGCGTTCCCGATCGGCGTAGATCTCGCCGGCCTCGGTCAGCGCCTCGTGGCTGCCGGGTTCGTACTTTGTGACGTTCTCGACCAGGGCCACCGCTTTCGCGGCGAACTCGGGCCGATAAGCGGCCAACGACCGATCGACGGAGGCGGCGCGCAGGGCGATGGATGCGTCGCCGGGATACTGCGCCGCAAGCGCGTCGAAAACCGGGGCGGCTTCTTCGAAGTGCGATTTCCAGGCTGCCATCTCGGCCACCAGCCTGGCTCCCCAAGGGTTGCCGGCGGCTAGTTTCGACGTATCGCCTGCCTGGGATCGAAGCGCGTCGGCTTCCCGCTGCTCTTCGTCTTCGTAGTTGGAAAGGAACGTCTGCCGGAGCTGGTCGTCATAGAACCAGTACTGCCGGAGAAGCTCGCGGGACGCGCGACGATCCAAGGTCTCCTTGCGTGAATACGCGTCCAGCAGGTTGCGGACGAACTGCGGGTTGTTCGGGAAGCGCTGATGCGCATATAGGTTGACCTGCCGGTACGCGGCTGGGCCGACGGCGGAGGAATTGACCAACTCCTGGAAATACTTTTCCAGATCGGTGCCGGAAAATATCTTGACCACCTCGAGCGTAAGCTTCTCAAACTCGGCGCGGCGCTGGCGGCGCAGGTACCAGCGCGCCAGTTTGTCCGTCCACGACCCGTCGGGGAAACGATCCATGGCTTTGCGGTAGACGGCTTCGACTTGCCCACCCAGCTTGTTCTGATCGAGAAATGCGGCCAGGCGTTCGTAGAGCCCGGGATCGTCGGGGTTGCGATCGATCTCGTGGCGGCAGACCGCCAGCGCATCCATCACCCGATCCAGCGAAACCAGGCGCGAGATGTAGCGGTCGAGCACGCGCGCATACTCGGGCGAGCGCGCGGCGTTCGCGGCGTCCGGTTGACGCGCAGGTCCGGCGCCGGCTGGCTCAGTTTCCGGAGGCGCCGGCGGCACTGCGGCCGCGCCCAGCGGCACGCCGTCCGCCTGCGCCGCCAGCTCCTTCAACAACGAGTCGTAAAGGGCGAACTCTTCGCGGGGCCGCGATTTGCGCGCATACGCATCCGCCATGGCCAATGCCACCGCTGCGCGTTGCGGCGCGGATGGAAATGCATTCAGAAAGTCGCGGCCATGGCGAATCACGCCATCGCTCTCACCGTAAATGGCGTAGGCCTCGATCAAGCGCGCATGCAACGAGGGCCGCTCCGCCGACTGCGGAAACTGGCGGTCGAACAGTCCAACCAACTCTGCAGCGCGCGCGCGATGGAAGTAAGGCGCCGCAACCTGTTCCTGACTGGCCAGGCTGTCGTGCGGCGATTCGGAATTGAGCAGCAGCGAGAAAATCCCGTTGAGGTACCCGGGATACGGGTCCATGGTGGCAATGTCGCGATACAACGAAAGGTCGCCCGATCCGAAACGAATGGGCCCTTCCGGCGAGGTCAACAGCGCATTCGCGATCCCGGCCAGCGCCTGCTCGCGGGCTGCCGCGGGTGCACCCGGCAGACTGTATAGCGCATAGTAATGGCGGATGGATTCGTTCGGGTCCTGCGCCTGGTCGAACAGGAGAGCCAGGGTGGCGAGCTCGTCGGCGGTCCACGTCTGGTGGCGCGCTTCCTTACCCAGCCGGAATTCGACCAGGGCGCGCCGCCCGGCGGGCTGGTTGCCCAACTTGCGCAGGCAGAAAAACAGCTTGGCTACCGATCGCAGATCCTCGGGATTCTTCCGGACCGCGGCCCGCGTTTCGGCGAGATACAGGCGAAGCCGCCCCGCTTTGTCGAGCATTTGAAGATAGGAATCGATCAGGCTGGCTGGCCACAGAGGCTGGAACTCGCGCTCATAGAGGGCGAGCGCCTGGGCCTCGTTTCCGCGATGCAATTCCAAATCGGCGCGGGCGGTAAATGGGTAGGTCCGGTCATCCGGAAAGGCTTTCTGGTAAGCGGCGATCTGCCGCTCGGCGGCGTCGAACTGGCGGTGGTCGCGCAGGTAATCGAAGTACTTCGTGTACGGCTCCGTTTCCTGCGGGTAGCGCATCATCCAGTCGCGATAAGTCTGGTCGATGAGGTCGGCTGGCAATTGCTGGGCCCGAATTAACTCCAGCATCTGCGCGAAGGTGCGCCAGCTAGGTTGGCCGGCAGCGGGAGTGACCCGCTCCGCCTTCGAAGACGGAGCTTGCGCGGCGGTCCGCAGGGCTTTCATCTCATCGGTGGGCTGCAAGCGCCGGTGATAGAACTGCGCTAAGGCGAGTTGGCCTTCGGCGGACTGCGGCACGGTCTGGGCGTATTTTTGCCAGTCGGCTTCGGCGGCCGCGAAATCCAATTGCAATTCCGCCTCACCGGCGCGCAGACGGTACAACTCGGCGTTGGCGGGCGAGGCGGCAATCAGGCCGGTCAAGGCAGGCACGGTCTCGCGCGGCGGCCTGCGCACGCGGACCGCGCCGTTTGGCCACGCGACACTACGGAAGAAAGCGTCCTGGATGGAATTGGCTTCGAGATACTTCAGCCAATCGCTCATCTCCGCGCGCATCTGCGCGTTGGCGGCGACCAGCAGAACGGCTCCGCCGAACAGCGCAGTCGAGACCGGCAAGCGCGACCTACGACGCCGGTTGGGTTGACAGACGAAAGCGTCTGTCCCACTTTGCGGTCGGAGGTTTTGCAGGCAGGTGGGGCAGGCGCTTTCGCCTGCCAACCGCGCCGTGGTGAAACCGAATCTCGCGGTCAAGTAACTACGGCACCACTTCAAGGGGCACCTCCTCGGTTCCGATGTTGTGCGCGAAATCCTCCGCCGTCACAGTGAGGTTGTACTTACCGGCCGGCAGAAACAAGGGGACGACAATCTTACCCGTATTGGTCTCGGCGCCGGGATTCCAGTAAAGGTGAACCGGCGCTGCGCCATACAAGCGCGCCATCACGGTGCGCGTGGTGCGCGACGCACTCACACGCATTTCGACGGTCTCCCCTGGCCGGTAGCGAGCCTTCGCGAGATTCACGCGCACTACCGGCGGTTTGCTCGCGATCACGAACGTCTTCGCCTCGCGGTAGATGTGGCCGTCGCGATCCCGCAGAACCAGTCTCACCTGATACGAACCGTCGGCCATGTCGGCCGGCGCGAGAAAGCGCGTCTGCCAGATATCTTCGTCTTTCAAAAACCGCAGTTGCTTGACCAGGCCGAACGGAAACAGCGCGACCACGGAGACGATATCGGGATCGGTCTTCACGCGCAGGACCGGATCGCCGGGGCGGATCACGCGTGGCCTCAACAGGGATCGCGGCGCGGCCAGGAATGAGGTATAGGGCGTGACGAACTTGTATTGGCGCGCCAGGCGGATGATTTCGTCGACGCTGGCGCGGTCCTCGCCGTCGCGCTCGATCTTGGCCAACAGCGCGTCCACGCGCGCCTTGGCCCAGGTGCGCGGCAGGTCCGCATGTTCCAGGCTCTGTTCCGGCAGGTCGGCCGTGGCGCCCATGCGAAGAGGTTTGCCCTGATCGAACCCCGCGGTGGAGAACGTGGCGCGCCGCACGGGCTTCCGGTACTCTCCAACCCACGAAGCCAGGGCGCCGCCGAACCAGCTCTCTTCGAGCGGGTAGACGAAGTCGAAGTTCGCCTTCGGCTCGGCGGTCAGGCGCAGGCCCTCCACCGGACGCCTTCCCAGCTTGGAGAGGAATGCGCCGAGTTTGAACTCGATCGGCTCGGTGGAGCGCACCTCCTCCCAAACGCCGTCGTTGCCGGCCAGCATTTTGAGGAGCGGCATGTTGGCGTCGTCGCCAATCGCAAGCACGAATGTGCGGGGCCGCTGGCGCTCCGGAATCTTTTTCCAGGCGACCGCGTAAATGGCCGCCAGCTTTCCGTTCTGCAGGGCGCCTTCGGTGGCGCCGCCATCCGACAGCAGAACCAGGTATGACTCTCGCTGCGCCGGTGCGGCCTGTGCCAGGCCCGCCTTCAGCGCTTCCTCGAGGTTGGTGGCGCCGCGTAGCGAGCTTCGGCGAACAAAGGCGAGGGCCTTTTCAACCGCGTCGGGGCTGGCAGCCACGGGCGTTGGACTGAATGCGGCGGTCTGGGTATTGAACAGCAGCACGTTGAACGCGTCCGCCGGTTTGAGCGCGTGCAGCGAGCTTTCGAGCGCCTGAAATTCACGATCCAGCTTCTCCCACTGCATGGAAAGCGAGGCGTCGAACAGTGCGATCACGGTCTTGGGTGCGCTCGGAGCGGCGGAAGCGGCGGCCGCGGGCGCCAGCAGCGCCGACGCCTGGAAGAAACCGGGTTGCGCGCCGGTGGGGGCTGCGGTCGAATCGATGGACGGTGAAGGCGGCGTAGGATTCCGGTAGGCGATGACTTCGAGCGTATTGGTGTGGCTGCTATCCAGCCGAAACTCGACCGCGAAGTCCTGGTCCATTTTGAAATTGGCGGCGGTGAAGCTGCCGCGGACCAGGTGCGCCGTGCGCTCTGCGATCTGGAGCGGATACAGCTTGCCGTCGATTTGAAAATCTTTCAGCGCGTGTTGCGAGCGCAATTCGAACGTGATCTTGAGCTTGCCCACCTGCTGGGCCTCATACGCATCCGGGCGAAGCGGGATGGCGAAATGAGACATCAGGTTTTCGACCGGGATGCGCTCGTGGTATTCGATTTCCAGGCGCTTGGTCCCATGCGGAGCAAGCGGCACGATTCGCGCGCGGAATTCGGTGGAGCGGCGCGCCTCGTCGGCGCCTCCGTCCCCGACCTGCAGCAAGCCGGGATCGATCGCCTGCCATTTGAGGTCGTTATAGACTTCGCCGGAGCGGCGCCGCTCCAGGATCACGCCGGGAATGCGCGTGACGTCATCCCAAACGGCGAAGTCGGAGACAATGGCGCGCACGGGCAGCGCGAAGACATAAGTCCCCTCGGAAATCGCGGCCGTATGGTTGGCGAAGATCTGGCGGATGCCGACGCGGGCGTCGCCGTTATCGATGCGAACGTCGATCTCCATCTCCGCCAGCGAGAGAATGGCGCTGTCGGGCCGGTCGTGCCCGCTCGCAATCAACACGCCGGCATCGCCTCGCGCCAGCGCGCAAGCCGTCATGAGCGGTATACATACCTTCAAAAAGGCTCTCATCGGTTCTCCAGATTCCGTTCCAGGATGCGCACCAGGCCGTTATCGGTACCTATATATATGTAGCCGTCTCGCGCGGCGAGCGCAGTTACGTTGCGGGAGGGCAAGCCGGTGGTGACGATCGTCCAGCGGCCGATGCGGCGGTCATAGGCGTAGAGGCCGCGGTCGAGCGTTCCGGCATAAACGTGGTTTTCGGTGACCAGCATAGCGTTGGGGTTGACCGCGAACGCATCGCTCGCTTCCGGAAAGCTGCGCCATTGCCCCGTCCCGTCCAGCCGCAGCACGCCGGCGCCGTACGTGCCGGCGAACCAATCGTCGCCAACCCGGCTGAGCGCGGTGATCCAGTGATGCTTCAATCGCGAATTGGATGTTGTGTAGGACGCCTTGATCACGCCGTTTTCGAAAACGGAGAGACCGCCGAGCGTGCCGGCGAGAATGGTCTGCCCTTCGGATGCGATGGCGTACACGTGGTTGTTGACCAGTCCGTGAAACGCGTTCAGGCTTCGGGTTCCGGCCGGATCGATAATGGTGAGTCCGGCCGGGGTCGCTATCAGGATGCGGTCTTCCTCAAGTGCCACGTCGGTGACATGGTTGGCAATCAAGCCATCCTGGCGCGTCAGCGTCTGTCGCTGCCTGGCCGCGGAATCGAACATGACCAGACCGTTGGCGGTGGCCACCGCGGTGCGCCGCCCGTGGGGATCGAGCGCGATCCGGTTGACGCAGAACACCGCGTCGTTCTCGATATGGGTGGCGCGCGCGAGGCCGGAATCGATCACGTCGAGACCGCGGTCGAAGTAGCCGACCCACAACCTTCCGGCGGCATCTGCCGCCAGCGCTGAAATGTGACCGTCGGCCAACAGAGTGGTCTCGGGTTGCAGGATGGATTGCCAGGCGTTCCCATCCGAGCCGAGCGAGTAAACGCCGTCGCGGGCAACGGCGTATAGATTCGCGTCCATCCGGAAGATGTGTTCGATCCGCGCCAATGGCATCTCCGGCTGGCGAACCAGCGGGTGCGCGGCCTGGGTCCGCAAGGGAACCGGCACCACGCCCTGTTCCAGAGTGCCGACGAGGAGAGTGTCGCCGTGAACCAGCAGAGCGCGGGCGAAAGTGCCGGGCGCCAATGTTCGCGCGAACTTTCCGCCGTCGAACTCAGCCACGCCGACAGGCGTGCCGGCGAACGCGCGGCCGGCATCCACCGTGATCGAGAGCACCTGGGGATCGGGCAGGCCCTCGTTCGTCCCGAAACTGTCCACCTGGCCGGCATGCCAGTGCACCAGCCCCCGTTCGATGGTGCCCACCCAAAGGTCCGCTGGATCGCCGGCCATGGCGGTGACGTTCAGCTTCTCGAGTGACGGGTGGAATGCTTTGATCCGCTTGCCGTCGTAGACGATTACGCCGTCCTTCTCGGTGCCGAGCAGCACCTGGCCGGTGGAGAGCGGTAAAACGGAGGTGAGCTTCCGGTATCCGGGCTCGACCGGGCGGATCTGACGGAACCCGCCGGGCCCAAGGATGACCAGGCCTTCTCCCGCGGTTGTGATATACAGCTCCGGCTGCCCGCTACCGGTACCCACCGCGAGAGTCCCCAGTGGCGCGGGAGGCAACTCCAGGCCGGGGCGGAAGCGGCGCATGAGGGCGCCCTGCGAATCGTATTCGAAGAGCCCCGAGGGACCGCAGACGTACAGCCGGTCGTGAAATGAAACCGCGCCGGCGAACACGGCGGGAGTCGAGAACCACTCGAAACCGGCGCCCGCTGGATGATCGAGCCGTGCGGAGGTGAAGCGGATTTCCGAGGCCGCCTGCAGTTCGCGGGCAGATTCGGTGGTGGCGCGCGACGCCCACCACAGCACGCCGGCCGAGTATGCCCCGATCGCCAGGACGCCAACCGCGCCGCCAATCAGAAGAGCTTTCTTCCTTCCGGGCCACATAATCCGAAGACTCCCCATTATCCTCAAAACGGAGTATGCCGGCGAGTCGGTCATGCCGCCAACCGTTCCAAAGGCGATACAGCAAGTGACGAGCCACACCGAAATCGAACGAGTGCGGCCTGTTCTTTGAGATTGGCTGGAGCGCGGCAGTGTCAGCGGGGACACCCGTGTCGTACTCGACACAAAGTAAGGGTGCCACTGGGGGGCCGGGCGGGGCGGGGTTCAGACTGCCAGTAACGAAGCCAGTGGATGGACTACGCCATCCGCGCGAAACCGCTTGCTGACCTTCACTTTTCAGCCCATTGTCGCGACGGCGTGGCAGTCATGCGTTTCTCTGACCCGCTTCAAGAGGTCCGCGCTCGGACTGTAGTCGAGCACGATCTCTTTGAGGGCCACGACCAGCCGGCCGGCGTCGCGCATCTCACAGATGTCACGCAATAAACCGAGCCAAGTCGGCATATCGCTCTCCGGCATCCCGTTGCCCACGCATATGCGGACGTTCTCATGGGTGGTCGGGGCCGTGTCTTCGAGCATGCCGCTCAGCTCTTCGTAAAGCTTCTCACCGGGGCGCATGCCGGTGAATTCGATCTTGACGTCTTCGCCAGGCCTCAACCCCGACAACAGAATCAGGTTTCTGGCCAGGTCGACGATCTTGACCGGCTCGCCCATATCGAGGACGCAGATCTGGCCTCCCTGTCCGATGACCGCGGCTTGCAGAACGAGCTGGCAAGCCTCGGGAATGGTCATAAGGAAGCGCCGCATTTCCGGATGAGTGACCGTGACCGGTCCGCCGGCGGCGATCTGCTTTTTGAAGATGGGGACAACGCTGCCGTTCGAGCCGAGCACATTGCCGAAGCGGACGGCGACGTACTTGGTGCGCCCGTTCTGCAGGGCGAGCAGCAGCAGTTCGGCGATGCGCTTGGTGGCGCCCATGACGTTGGTGGGGCGAACGGCTTTATCGGAGGAGATCATGACAAAGTCTTCGACTCCGTGCTCCGCCGCGGCCACGGCCACGTTATAAGTGCCAAAGACGTTGTTTTCGATGGCCTCGAAGACGTGCGCCTCCATCATGGGGACGTGCTTGTAGGCAGCGGCGTGGTAGACGACCGACGGCGAATAGCGGCGCAGGACTTCGTCCAGGCGGGCGCGATCCCGGATGCTCCCGATTTCGGGGTAGAAAGGCGCCCCTGGGAATGACCGGCGCATTTCGCGGTCGATTTCGAACAGCGGGGATTCGGCAGTCTCGAATCCGACAATGCCGGCGGGATGGAAGCGCGCGATCTGACGACAGAGTTCGGAACCAATGGAGCCGGCCGCTCCGGTCACGAGCACGACTTTGTCTTCGAGTGTGGCGCGGATTTCGCTCTCGTCCAGGCGTACGGGGTTGCGGCCGAGCAGGTCTTCGACGGCGACATCGCGGATCTGAGTAACGAGTCCGCCCGACCCGATGATTTCGTTGAGACCGGGAACGGTTTTGTACGAGACGCCAACCGCGTGACAGCGCTGGAAGATAGCCGTCATTTCGGCGCCGGAAGCGGAAGGTATGGCAACCAGGACCATCTCAATCTTCTTTTCTCTCGCAATTCGCGGCAGCATATCGCCAGAGCCGAGCACACTCATGCGCTGAATCCGGGTACCGAGCTTGTTTGGGTTGTCATCGATGAAGCCAATCACCTGGTAGGCCAGCTTGGGATTCTGCAAGATCCCGCGGAGCAGCGCGATGCCTGCGTCACCCGCGCCGTAGATGAGGGTGCGCTTCCTGTCGCCGGTGTCCTTCAGTCGGGAGAATTCGAAAACCACCCGCGAGACGATACGAATGGCAGCGGTGAGAAGGAGGCAGGACAGGAAGTCCAACGCGATGAGGGACCGCGCGAATCCGCGGGGAGCGAAGAGGAGAATGGTTGCGCCTGCGAGAGCGGACCCGGCGAAATTCCCGACGGCCACGCGGAGGAGATCGGGGGTGGAACTGTACCGCCACCAGCCGCGGTCGAGTTGCATGAGATGGAATACCAATATCCTGGCCAAGACCCACGAGGCCAGCGCCGAGAAGAGGTACGGCCGCACGTTCCGGGGGAGGACAAAATCGAAGCGCAGGAGGAATGCCGATACGCCGGCGAACACGAATACGGCCAGTTGCACGCCACGCAGGACCCAACGGCGATAACGAGAGAAGTAGCGCACCAGGCGCTGGCCGCCTGGCGCGATTTGGACCGGGTGCATGGGAGGTAGATTATTCGGCGGCCGGTTGCCGCGGCGTTCTGACGTCGTATCGGTATTCAAGCGACCAGGAGTTTCTCGGAAAAACCGGCATGGGCGGGTTTGCGGCGGCGATGGATCACGTCCTTGACGGCGTCGATCACCCGCTCGACGTCGCTGTCGGTCATGCGCGAATAGAGAGGGAGCGAAAGCAGGCGAGCGAATTCCGCCAGGGCATGCGCGCACGGATCGCGGAGATCCAGCGTGCGCCAATAATAGGGATGCAGCGGAATCGGAATGAAGTGCACGCTGCAGCCGACTCCGCACGAGCGCATCTCCTCAAAGAACCGCCCTCGGTCGATGGTCAGCTTGTCCAGGTGCAAGCGCAGCGGGTAGAGTTGCCAGGCGTGCCGGGAGTCCGCCCGGTCCGGAGGCAACTCCAGCTCCGGCATGCCGCCGAAGGCCTGATTGTAGGCTGCCGCGATCTTCGCGCGCCGCGCGTTCATCCGCTCGAGTTTGCGCAGTTGATGCACCCCGATGGAGGCCATCAGATCGCTCATATTGTATTTGAACCCACAGTCGACAACCTCGTAATACCAACTGCCCTTCTCGCTGTACCGGTTCCAGGCATCCCGGCTGATGCCGTGCAGGCAGAGGATGCGCATCGTGTCCGCGAGTTCGGCCGAGGCGGTTGTCACCATTCCACCTTCGCCGGTAGTCAGGTTCTTGGTGGCATAAAAGCTGAAGGCCACGGCATCGCTCAAGCCGGATCCAACCGGCGTTCCCCTGTACACGGCGCCGGCGGCGTGTGCCGCGTCTTCCACCACTTTCAGCCCGTGGGTTCGCGCGGTTTGCCAGATCGCATCCATATCGCAGGGGAGCCCCGCATAGTGCACCGGGAGGATGGCCCGAGTCCGGGAAGTAACCGCGCGGTTCACGGCCACCGGGTCGAGATTGAGGTCCGAACCGATGTCCGCCAGGACCGGCTGCGCTCCCACCTGGAGAATTACGTTCACCGTGGCACAGAACGTCAACGGTGTGGTGATCACCTCGTCGCCCGGCCCAATCCGCAGCGCAGCCAGCGCCAGGTGAAGGCCGGCGGTGCAGGAGTTCACCGCCAGGGCGTGGGGCGCTCCGGTGTACCGCCGGAACTCTTCCTCGAACCGCGCCGTGGTTTTCCCGGTGGTGAGCCACCCGGACCGCAGCGTGGCGAGAAGTTCGGTGACCTCCTCATCGCCGATTTCGGGAAGGGCAAACGGCAGGGGCGCGCGATTGTTCATGGGCCAACGGACCTCAAGACGGGAGAATGGAAACGGAACCTCACGGACGCGGCGGCGCGCTCGGCCCTCTCCGCCGCTTGAGCGGCGTCCGTGCCGGAGAAGATGACATGGCCGTAGCGGTCCAGACTGGAGCGGACTTCTCGAATCGCGAACCCGGGCGCCAGCGGCCCATTCCGCTCGGAGGCTGCGTACAGAAACTCAAGTCCGGGCGAAGACGGAAGGTCATCGATCCCCTCGATCGACTCCACGCTGCCGCAGCCGTTGGCACGAAAGTAGCGCACCGCCGCTCCTCGACCCCAGCGGGGGCGGAGGTCCGGCTCCTGCCCAAGCGCCACCAGGATCGCGGCCTGGACCAGGTCGACCCCGGTGGAGAGCGGCGTCAGGTGAGTGGCGATGCGGTCGCCGCCCAGCCTGGCACCGATCTCGATGATCTTCGGCCCATCTGGCGTCACTTTGAGCTCCGCGTGGAAGGCGCACGACGACAGATCCAGAGCCCGGACGCCCGCTTCGGCGACACTCCGAATCCGCGCTATCGTCTCCTGCGGTAGTCGCGATGGCTGGGTGTGTCCGGCTTCGATCGGATAAGGTCCGGGGAAGAGCAGCTTATCGGTCACTTGAATGACATGTACGTGGCCGGCATAACAGATCCCCTCGACGCTCACCTCGGGACCATCCAGCCATTCCTCGAGGAGCAGTGCGCCGTCGGGTTGGTGTTCCCGTGCCTGATGAAACCGCACGCCGAGTTCCTCGGAACTGGCGACTTTGAACACGCCCCGGCTGCCCGAGGAGCAGGCCACCTTCAGCGCCACGGGGTAGCCCAGAACGTCTGCTGCGCTTAGCGCGGAAGCGACGCCCTCCACCTGGCGGAACGCCGGGATCGGAACACTGGCCGACTCGAGAGCCCGGCGCATGAGACGCTTATCGGTCGCGTTGGCAGCGGCGGCGCAACTGAGGGCGGGCAATCCGAGCGCTGCGGCGACGGCGGCCACGGTTCTCACGGGAGCGTCCGTACACAGAGTCATGACCGCCGACACGCGCTCCGAGCGGGCGACCTGTTCCACCGCAACCGAGTCGAGGATGTCCACCACGTGGCCCGCATCGGCCAGTGCCATACCGGGCGCACGGAAGTCGCCGTCCACCGCCACGGTTCGCACGCCGAGGGCCGCGGCACATTCAATCGCCGGCAATTGCAGCGGACCTGCGGCAATCACCAGAAGCGCCGGTATCCGGTCGTCGCCAAAACTGGCACCGGCGCGTGGGGCGGTGCAACCATCCTCGCGATTGGCTGGCGCGAAATTCACGCTTCACCGTGAGCAGGCCGGAGAATCGGGCTCACCGAATCGGGTCGCCGGCCGTAGTTGACGGGTACTCTGTAAACTGAATCCGCATCCACCGCCGTCACCTTCCAGGGGAATCCGGTCGAAAGATGGGCCAGGTAACGGTCGAGAGTGGAGAGCGCGGAGTCCGCAATTCTCCTGTTCAGTTGGTCCGCCCTCCGTGCTCCAGCACACGACACGACTCCCTGGTATAGAATCGGCCCCGCGTCAATCTTCTCGACGATCGCGTGTAGAGTATAGCCGCTTCTGGATTCGCCGTTTCGGATCACCCAATACGAAGGGACTGGCCCACGGTAATACGGCAGAATGGAGGCGTGGAAGTTCACAAGAGTCTCGAACCGCTGTATCGTGTGGCTGGTGAAGATGCCATCGAACCCTGCAACGACGCCGTGAACGCCAGCCGGAACTTTGTCCAAAAACGATCCGCCGTTGACGTCGTCACATTCGACAATTCGCACTTGTCGGGTAAATGATGCTGCGCTTAGAAGCGCCCTTCTCAAAGAACACACTATTCTGCGGCGCAGAGGCGCATTCCACTTATGTCCAATCCGCATCCGGCGGTACACGAGGGTTAAGTCGATCTCCCCTCTCCTTGCATGGCGCATAAGACGTTTCGTGAATTGCCACCCAAATGTGTGATTAGTGAAAAGGTAAACCACTGGTCTCTGAGTTCCACCGATGCCTTCAGGCGGCATATTACGCTGAGCCTTGTCGATCTCTTCGCAGCACCTCTCGCGCAGGTCCAGGAACTCCGGGTTCTTCAGAAGTTTGTGAAGGCGCCTCCAGCCGATCGACCGCCAACCGAGGACGAACAAGGGCGTCGCGCCGATGACCCACAGATCTGTTAGCCAGTTGCGGGTGCGACGGTACCAAATATCGATTGCATACCCCATTCCCGTCGGGCAGTTCCGCGAATCGAGAACCTGCGCCAGGCCGGTGATCCCTGGCGTCATGTCCAGGCGCGTTATGCCGACCGGTCCGTGGCGCGGTAACATCCAGGACTCGTCTGGTCGTGGGCCGATCCAGCGCATCTCGCCGCGGACCACGTTCCACAGTTGGGGCAGTTCATCGAGCCCGCATCGAAGCAGACGCCCAGGCAAGGTCACTCGGGGATCGGATTTGTCGACCACCAATTTGAGTTCTTCGTTGATGACTGCCGGGCAACCCGCCTTCATCGATCGGTATTTGAACATGGTGTAGATCCTGCCGTGACGCCCAATTCGCTTGCTACGATAGATCGCCGGGCCTCTGCCCAGTAGAACAATGGCCAGGCAGATAACCAGGTGAACGGGTAGTCCAGCTACGCAGAGCGTGAAGGCCAGGAGTCGCCCTAAGATCTGAGTCATTTCGTGAGAGACCGACTTCCTTCGCCCGGGCGGCACGGGGAACCGACAATCGCGCGCTGTCGTCGGTGAAAGTTCATTGAAAGCACCTGCTTGCTGCGCCCTGGAGAAATTCAGAAGAACGCTGGCGCGCTCGGTTCAGTGTGAAACGTTATCGTGGGCGCGTCCCCACCCGCCCTCAGGTAAGCATTCTCGTACTGCTCGCAAATACTCTCCCAGGAAAGCAGCCGGCTGAGCGCTTCCCGGGCCTCTTCAGCGCCGGCCCTCGCCACCTGCCCACGAAGCGCGGTCCGCTCGATTTCCGCTATCAGCGCGCCCACGTCTCCATACGGGACAACGTGCGCGGCCTTAAACCCCTCGATTACCTCCCGGCAGCCACAGGCTTCCGATATGACGACCGGAGTTCCGCACATGAGGCTTTCGATCGGCACCATGCCGAATGACTCCGACTGGCCGGCGTAGACCACCAGGTCGGAATCCGCGTAGGCACTCAGCTTGTCTCTTCCCCGCAGCGCGTCCACGAATATAACAGCCTCTTGGATCCCCAACTCGACGCTGAGCGCCGTGAGTGAAGCGCGAAAACCTTCGTCGGGACCAATAATTACCAGGCGCGCACCCTGCGGCCGGCCGGCGCCCGCAAAGGCCCGCATCAGTACGTCGATACCCTTCGCGGGATGCAGTCGCCCTAGATAGGCGATGATCAGTTGATCGGACAAGCCAAGACGCTTCCTGAATTCGCCTCTAGGCGGTATATCTGCGAATTCATCTCTGGAAACACCGTTGTAGATCTTGATAATTCGCGATCTGTCCTGGACAAAGGCGGCGTAATCCTCGGCTTCCCGGCCGGACGAAGCGACAAACCGATTGCAGCCCGCCAAGATTGCCTTCCCCAGCAGCTTGTCATAGATTCTCTTCGCCACGAAGCTATTGAAGGCCGCCCTCATTGTTCCGCGCGCCTGCAACACATATGGCACGAACCATTTGCGGCAGAAGTAACTGGCGGTCAAAGTAGGGTAATCCCGGTAGCCATCCAGGTGGACCACGTCGAACCCGCGTAATTCCCGGTGGCAGAAGGAAGCCAGATCGGGCCACACATAAACACCAAACGACCCGGCACCCACGGGAAACAACTTATGAGTGTCGAAGTACACGACTTCCACCGCCTCATACCGGGATCGCCGGGTGCCTTCAAAAAGCTTAGTTGACTTATCAGCCAAATTGCCGCACCAGACGCTGACCTCGTGTCCTCGCCGGGCCAAGGTTCTTGTAAGATGGTAGGCGTTCAAGACGGGACCGCCAAGCTTGACGGCCGGCATGAAGCCGAGAGTGATGTAGCAGATCTTCATACTTGCCGACAGGCGAGCTGGATCGTCTTGTGAAGGGCCCGCGTGCAGGATTGCCGGGCATAGAGCCTCTCAGCCGCCAACCGGCCTCTACGCCCGAACTCCGCGGTCGCGGCTCTGTCCGCCATCAGTACCAGGACAGCTCTCGCGACCGCGTGTGCGTCTCCCGCCTGCACACAAATTCCGGCGCCCGAATTCGTCACAACATTGTGCACCTCGCTCCGAGGGATGTCGACGGCGGCCAGTACCGGCCTTCCGCTCGCCATCACGGTATACACCTTGGCGGGGCACCACTCCGGCGACAAGCCGGGCATAAGCGAAACGAAGCCCGCATCGCAGGCGGCGTAAACTTCATTCAGGAGTTCGGCCGGTTGACAGGGCAGGAACGTCACATTGCGGAGCAACTTATCCCTGGCGACTCGCATCAGGCGTTGCTTGGCCGCTCCGCCGCCGATAATGAGAACCCGGATCCCTTCCGTACCGCTGTTTTGCAGAATCTCGGCCGCATCCAGAAGCACGTCCAGACGCTGGGATAACCCCACGTTACCTCCGTACATCAGCACGAATTGTCCGTCCAGCCCGTGCTCCCTCGAAAACGCATTGCACCTCGGGCTAACCCGGATTCGCTCGGTGTCGACCCAGTCTGGGATCAACTCGGTCCTATTCCGTGCTACTCCCCTTTTGACTAAGTGCTCGCGGAACGCCTCTGTAACCACTGACACTCGCGCAGCTCGCCGGATGCATGCTCGCTCCATCCCGCCGATCCAGTGCGCCGCCAAACCTTCCGGTGGCACGACACCCAGCCGGACGGCGATTTCCGGGTAGAGATCATGAATCCGGAAGTGTATCGGAATCCCCCGAAGCGAAAGAACGGCGGCAATGCCAATCGAAAGAAACGCTGGATTCGGGATCACGGCCGCAGCCGGGCTCCGCTGAAACAGCAGGAACAGAGCGCCCAGTGTGTTAAAACAAAGAAGCGTGACGATCCGGCGCCACAACGACCAGCGGCCCAGATGCGGGACATAAACCCGGATGATACGCGCCCCACACCACGTCTCCTCTCGATAGGGCCGGCCTATTCGCCTCTTTCCACATACGGCATAGTGAGGCTCAGTGGTGATTACGGTGACGTCTTCGCCCCGACTCGCGAGGTCGGCGGCCAGACCGCTATACATCAGCGCGCTTTGGTTGCTGTCCGGTGGAAAGTACGGAGCGACGATCAGGACGGTCATAGCGGCAATGAACTCACTCGACTGACCTCGGCTACGCCGCAAAGAGACTCTTGCGCCCCCGCCTCAGAACGGCGTAGAGCCACGGGCTCGCCGAGGATACGATACAGCTTAGACGTCTGCACTGAGCTGCGTTTACTTCCTCGATCAAGCGCTCAAGGTCCGGGCCGGATTCGCGCACGCGTTTGGCAACTGCGCCGAAGATCCCGGAAAGGCCCGCGCCGTTGTGCTTCCAGTTGAGTTTGTCCTCGGCATAGGCCCGCGCAGACCGCTTCATTCGGGTCAGCCGTGTGACATCGTCGATGAAGCACTGCATTTCGCGCGATAACGCAGCCACATCAACTTCACACTGTTCCCAATAGTACCCGTCGCGCCGCCGATAGAGTTTCTTCACGGGCACCAACCGCCCGTTGGAGCTGTTGACGAACTCGTTCATCGGTGGGTGGGCACAGGTAATGACCGGGAGGCCGCACGCCATCGCTTCCGCGATTGTTAGCCCGATGCCGTCAAGCCTTGACGGATAAACGTAGACGTCGCCAAGGGAGTAAAGACCCGGCGGCGAAACTGTCTGAGTGATTACCCGCAGGCGCTTTTCCCCCGCCAGGCGAGACATGGTGCCGCGTAGGTGCGGCATCGCGCGGCGAAGGTCCAGTTGCGCATGGAGGACGAGACGGGCTGGCCCCGACACCTTGCTGAAAGCCCGCAGAACGAGATCGGTACCCTTGCGCCGTGGGTTCATTCCCGAGCTGTGAAAGAAGGTTATGAAATCGGGATCGGCCAGGTTCACGCTGCGCGGCCGGAAGATTTCGGTGTCGGTTCCCCAAGGCACGTAGTGGCAGCTCGGGTGCCACCGAAAGACGCTGTAGTGTCTTGTCGTATTGCAGACCAACAAGTCATAGAGGCCGAATAGGGGGACCGTGCGCTCGGTATAGTAATCCACGTATGCGGCGGTAATCACTCCCAAGTCGTTACACCATTGAACCGGGGGCCACCAGATCTGTTCGTTGAACAAGACGATCTCAATGCGGTTGGTCTCGATCCACGCGAAAAAGTGCGATCGGTCAATCCAAGTAGCTATAGGGCCGCTGTAGTGGGGCGCCCTGGTCACATGGGGCAAAGCCCAGAACGGTTCCCCGGTGGAGTCATAGTCGCCGCCGCGGGCGTAGATGTAGACCGCATGCACCGAGTCCAGTGCGCTGAGGTACTGGCGCGCTACGTAACCACCACCTCGGTCCAGCCAGGTTGTCACGATGCCAATTCTGCGCGATGTCGACATGAAGGGGGCCAGTTGCCGGCTTTGAGGAAGGCAACCCATTTTCGTGAGAACCGCAAGCGGGAATCAATGTTTACGCAGGCAGGCTCCGTACGTGCTGGCGAGCGCGCGACTCCGCGGATACTGACGGCCGCGCAGCCGGTTATATGCGTAGTGCAGGGAGTGCCTGAGTGGTGTAATCAAAGGATCGAAGATGAAGCGGCGAGGGGACCTCGGAAAGATGCTGTTATCGGTAGTAAGTACCCGAAGGGGATGAATCACTCTCGCCGGGAAAACTGCGGAGAAGGAACCTTCTAACGCGTTCGAAAGGCGCGCATAGGAGACCGGGCCGAGTTCCCAGCCGGCGCGCAGGCCCACGTCGAAGGTGAGAACCAACAGCCCGGCAGGACGAAGAATGCGCCGGATTTCGGAGATTACCTTCTCAAAATCGGGCACGTGCTCCAGAACACTGACGCAGTAAACGCAATCCACGGATTCCGTTTCCAAAGCGATCGACCGGGCGTCGGACAGCAAGGAAGTTACGGCGCCACTGCCGGCGGACACCCTGCCGATGGCGCGGTCCACAGAAGAGGTAGCCCTGGAATCGGCATCGACGGCAATGACCCGCCAGCCCAGCCGGGCGACTGCGAAAGGGAAGAAGGTGGCGGCCGACCCGAGGTCCACGGCCTGTGGCAAGGTCTGGCTGGGCAAGCTGCCGCCTTGGAATTGCAGATGGTGATAAACGAAAGGGTACTCCCACACTCTGATGCAGTTATGAAGCGGATCCCTCGGCCACGGATAGTCCGGATGGTGCGGCTGGGCATCGAGGAACTCGATCTGGATCGACTCAAGGTGCGAGAAACAGGAGCGCCAATGAGGCGTCGAAAGGTCGTCGACGGAAGCAAGTCCGGCGCGGTCAAAGGGATTGTGTGTCAAGCGTTACGGCTCCGGGAGTGCCACTGCCAGCAGCAGACACTTGAGCAAGCAGCTCATGAGGACACCTACTGTGGGGTGGATTGACGCGCGGGCACGGTTCTCTGGAGTTGCACGAGGTACTGGAGACGCTCGAGTTCCTTGGCCAGCACCTGGATGCGTCTTTCGACCTGCTGGAGTTCGTTGTCGAAAGGGCTGGACAGGGATGTCTCCCGGATCCATTGCTGGACGGCGGACCGGGCCACCTCGGAGATACTGCGGGCGCGGCGCGAGATGCAAGCCTCTTCGAGCGACTGGAATTCCTCCATCGAGACGCGAAAGGTCACCATCTTACTGCGTCGGGAATTGACGGTCATGTGCATAACTCCCGGTACTTCGGGTAGGCAAGGAAGGCGGACAGGCTACCGCCATTTTCTTCTTTGTTGGAAGGAGATGGAGGCGGCTGGCTACCACAGAAAACAACCGGCTGATGGCCAAACGACTTTAGCTCTGCGTCAGCGGGCCATCAGAAACCGGTCTCGAAATCTTCAGGCAATCGGGCAAATACATCTGTCAGCCATAAGAAAGATGCCGACAAAGGTACAACATTTGGCCCCGATCCCGCCGTCTACTCCTTTTCCATAACGGGTAGTGTTGATTTGGTCTGGTTTGTCTCGGAAATCAGGAATACTCGGGCATATCCCGGTACCAAAGAGGGGGTAGACCACTGCTGGGCAAGGCGCTCAGATGCAGATGATGGGCGCCGGATCCGGCAGAACGGCGAGCGGGACGGAGCCCAGCGGACGCACCCAGGAGCGTTCGATTTCGACGGAGACAGAGCGTTGGAGCAAGTGGACAGAGAGCACCAGCCGCTCACGGCTTTTCTCCAGAACAACTAATCCCTCAAGGCCGGCGAGGGGACCGAACTCGATTCGCACAGCGGTCCCTAATCTCAAGTAGGGCCATGGGATAGCGGGAAGTTGCGCCTCGACAACCGTGCGGATGGCGGCAATTTCGGAGTCAGGCACGAAGCGGGGCACGCCGGCGCAGGAGACGATGTGTTCGACACCGCGGGTGGACAGTACCGGAAGGCGTTGGTTCACATTGAGGCGGCAGAACAGATAGCCCGGGAAAAGAGCCGCGTCCACTTTCTTGACGCAACTGGAGTACCGGCGGCATTCCAGGTAGGTTGGGAGGAACACTTCATATCCCTTGCCGCTCAGAGAACCGCCGACCAGTTGTTCGGCCCGGCTGCGGACACGCAGGGCGAACCATGGCAAGAGGCGATCACAGAGAGTACGTTCCTCAGACATTCGTTGTCCGCCGTCTGTTCCGAATACTAGGACGGTATCGCGGTTCTGGCAAGCGGCATAAAGCGGGTTCGCACCGGAGAATTTGTGGGTAACAGATGGTCTCCGGTCCCGTTTGATATCACGTCGAAGTGCCCTTCAAGCATAGTGAACGACGGGTGCGCTCGGGAGCCGGTTTCGAAACGGAGATCGCGGCCGGACAGCGCCTTCCGTTCGTGTGGAGTTGCGGCTGTGCCCCCGGGCAATCGGACGGATCAGTCGAAAATCGGTTAGTGTAGAAGTTGGCCGTCAGCGTACGCGACGAAAGGAACCCATACCATGAAATTCTCTACCTCCGCTCCGCGAGCGATGGCAGTGTGCTTCGTCCTCTGCCTAAGCGCTTTGCCGGTGGTTTGCCAGAGCCAATCTGCCCCATCGAACGACGCGCAGGCAGTTCCGGCGCCGCCGAGAATCGAACGCATCCGGAACGGCGTTCAACTGGCGACCGGCGATCTGAATGTCAAGGTACAGTTCTATTCGGAGGGCACCGTTCGCGTGGTGAAATGGCCGGCCGGCGGAACGTCCGACAAGGTCAGCCTTTCCGTGATCCAAAAGGACGTGCCCGAACTGAACGTACGGCTTGCGGAAAGCGCCGCGGCCGTCATGCTGAGCTCGGGACAAGTCAAAGTTCAGTTGAGCAAGAGCGACGGAGCGATTCAGTATCTCGCCAATGACAACTACGCTCTTCTGAAAGAGCAAGGGCGGCCCATTTTCACTCCGTGTCAGATCGACAAGGAAAAGGCCGCGTTCAGCGTTCAGCAGAACTTCACGTTGACACGCGACGAAGGAGTGTACGGGCTTGGCCAGCACCAGTCCGGTTACATGAACTATCGTGGCCGGACGGTGAAGATCGTGCAGTCCAACACGGATGCGGTCACGCCCGTCCTGGTTTCCACCGGCGGCTACGGGATATTCTGGGACAATTACTCCAAGACGATCTTCAACGACAACCCTGACGCGACGTCATTCTGGTCCGAAGTGGCGGATAACGTCGATTACTACTTCTTTTTCGGCCCGATGATCGACCAGGCTATCGCCGGATACCGGCAGCTCACCGGGCAGGCTCCTATGTATGGCAAGTGGGCCTACGGCTACTGGCAGAGCAAGGAGCATTACGCGACCCGCGATGAGCTGCTTGGTATCGCGCAGGAATACCGCAAGCGCCGGATTCCCATCGATAACATCGTACAGGATTGGAATTACTGGGGTGGCAACGATATGTGGGGCGGTATGTTCTTCAACGAAACTACTTACCCACGGCCGAAGGAAATGATCGATCTCCTGCACCAGCAAAACTTCCACTTGATGATATCGATCTGGGGCGGGCTCGGACCTGCCTCGCCGATATATAAGGACATGGAACGGCATGGGTATCTGTATTCGCCCGTGGGCTGGGCCGGGTTCCGGTACTTCGACGCCTACAATCCGGCGGCTAACGACTTGTACTGGAAATATGCGAGTAAGGGACTCTTCTCCAAGGGAGTCGACGCCTGGTGGATGGATTCGACCGAACCCGACATCGTCAATGCGCTGACTAAGGAGTCGGAAGAGTATGAGATGAAGAGGGTCGAGAACAATCATCTCGGCTCGTTCGCCAGATATCTTAATCCCTACTCGCTGGTGATCACCGAAGGCGTCTACGAGAACCAAAGGAAAGAGACGGACCAGAAGCGGGTCTACATTCTCACGCGGTCGACATTCGCCGGCCAGCAGAGGGCCGCGGCAACCACCTGGTCGGGAGACATCGGCGCGAACTGGGATGTTTACCGGAAACAAATCTCGGCGGGGATCAATCACAGCATGGCCGGCATTCCTTACTGGACCTTCGATATCGGTGCGTATTCGCTCGGGTGTCAGGGCGGAGTATTTTCGAACGGCGGCAAGGACCCGGCCTATCAGGAGCTGTACGCGCGAATGTTTCAGTTGGGAGCGTTCGCGCCCATTTTCCGTTCGCACGGATCGGAGACTCCACGCGAGATCTGGGAGTTTGGCGAATACAGCGACTCGCTGGTCAAATTCGATAACCTGCGATACCGGCTGCTGCCCTACATCTATTCGCTGGGCTGGCGTGTGACCCACGATGGGTATACCATCATGCGCGGCTTGCCGATGGACTTCGCGCGCGACCGGAAGACCTATTCGATTGACGACCAGTTCATATTCGGCCCCGCGATCATGGTCTCTCCGGTAACGGAGTACATGTACCATCGCCCACCTGAGGACACTGTTCTCATTACGCCCGAGCACTTCCGGACTAAGGACGGCAAGCCCGGCCTGACGGCCAGATACTACTGCGATGCGGACTTCAATAAACTGTGTCACGAAGCCGTGGAGCCAGTGATCAATTTGTATTGGTATACGGGTTGGCCGAGTTTCATTACTGACCCCAGATTCTCCATGCGCTGGGAAGGCAAGCTGGTTCCGACCGAAACCGGGAAATACCGCTTCAACATGAAGAGTTTCGGCCCGAGGCGAGTGTATCTGGATGGCAAGGAGGTGGCTCACAACTACGACTCGATGGAGTCCCACACTGTGCCCGTCGACCTGGTCGCCGGAAAGGAATATGACTTTGCATTCGAGACATCGAACGCGGTGCTCGGTGCGTTCCGTGCCCAGATGTTCTGGAAGACTCCGGAGATTTTCGCCCGTGAGGCGAGACCGGCCGAGCCGAGACAGAAGACACGGACAGTCTATCTGCCGGCAGGGAATCAGTGGATCGATTTCTGGACCGGAGAGGTGCTATCCGGCGGCGGGAGCGTGGTTGCGGATGCTCCTATCGACAAAATCCCGCTCATGGTCAGGTCAGGGTCCATCATACCGATGGGTCCATTTGTTCAGTACTCCGCGGAAAAGCCGGCCGACCCTATTGAGTTACGTGTCTACCCGGGAGCCGACGGCAGCTTCACGCTGTACGAGGACGAGAACGACAACTATGACTACGAAAAGG